>Ga0116184_10000401_pt1 | contig 51141 bp, 49 predicted proteins | sample AD_JPNNA5_MetaG_FD_89886 | JGI IMG/M metagenome (GOLD analysis project Ga0116184, IMG submission 89886) | Active sludge microbial communities of municipal wastewater-treating anaerobic digesters from Japan - AD_JPNNA5_MetaG | ecosystem: Engineered > Bioreactor > Anaerobic > Digestate | place... | reverse complement strand
CCGTCACCGAGGAAGAGCAGGTCCTTGATGACCTTGCCCGGCAGCTTGCCCGAGTAGGTCGTGACGACATCGCGCCCCACCCTGGTCTCCTTGCCCGCCGTGACATCGGTGGCTTGGCCCAGCAGTCCCGGGAGGCCGGTGACGGGGTGGAAGAAACTCGCGGGGTTCGGGGCGCCGACGTCGGCCAGATCGGCCACGGTGAAGTCGGGCGTGAAGAGTTTCCACCACGCCTTGTCGCCGATGCCGATCATTTCGAGATTGGCGGTGACATCCTTGACGCGGCCTTGGACTGTCCCTTGGAACTTCGGCTCCGTCGTCGAGAACTCGCCACTGCCCACGGCCTCGGCCACGCCGTTCTGGCCCGGGGGCAACTCCTGGGTGGACAACGAGATGTGGACGAACTTGGCAGAGGCCAACTTCTCCTGCGCGATCGAGATCACCTCATGGGGAGCCTTGGCGGGCTCCTCACCTGCGCCACTGCAGGCCGTCAGGATCGCGGTGGCGGCGAGAGCCGTCGAGGACAACACGAGGCGGCGTCGCAGCATGCGGGTCACCTTACCGACGCCCGCTGGGGGACAAGCGAAAAGGCGATGTATGCCGGGAGTCGCCTCCCGGCATACATCGCCTATCGCTTTGGGTTGGGGCGGGTGCCCTCAGCCGACGGTGAGCCCATCGGTGGCGGGGTCGACGTCCACCGTGACCTCCTGGCCGTCGCGGATCTGACCACCGAGGAGCGCCTTGGCGAGCCGGTCGCCGATCTCCTTCTGGACCAGACGTCGCAGTGGGCGGGCACCATAGGCCGGGTCATAACCCTTGTCCGCCAACCATTCTCGTGCCGCAGGGGTGACGTCGAGGGTGATCCGACGATCGCGCAGGCGGGTCGAGATGGCCCGGACCTGGAGGTCGACGATGTGAGCGAGTTCGTCCTTGGTGAGGGCGTCGAAGATGACGACCTCGTCGAGTCGGTTGAGGAACTCCGGCTTGAAGGCGCCGCGCACGACACTCATGACCGCTTCCCGCTTCTCGGCCGGATCCAGCGTCGGATCGACGAGGAACTGGCTGCCGAGGTTGCTCGTCATCACGAGGATGACATTGCGGAAGTCGACCGTGCGGCCCTGACCGTCAGTGAGTCGCCCGTCGTCGAGCACCTGGAGCAGGATGTCGAAGGTCTCGGGGTGAGCCTTCTCCACCTCATCCAACAGGACGACGGAATAGGGGCGCCGACGAACGGCCTCGGTGAGTTGACCGCCCTCTTCGTAGCCAACATAGCCGGGAGGTGCGCCGATGAGGCGCGCGACCGCGTGCCGCTCCGAGTACTCGGACATGTCGATCCGGACCATGGCCCGCTCGTCGTCGAAGAGGAAGTCCGCGAGCGACTTGGCGAGCTCGGTCTTGCCGACACCGGTCGGGCCCAGGAAGAGGAAGGACCCGGTGGGCCGGTCGGGGTCGGCGAGGCCAGCACGACTGCGGCGCACCGCATCGGAGACAGCGACGACAGCCTCGGCCTGACCGATGAGTCGTGACCCGATGATGGACTCCATCGAGAGGAGTTTCTCGGTCTCTCCTTGGAGCAGGCGCCCGGCGGGGATGCCGGTCCAGGAGGAGATGACCTCGGCGATGTCGTCGGCACCGACGCGCTCCTTGACCATCAGGTCTGAACTGTTGAGGCCGGTCGCAACCTCGTCCTCGTTGGCCTTGGCCAGGTCCTTCTCGACGCTTGGGATCTCGCCGTAGAGGATGCGGGACGCGGCTTCATAGTCGCCCTCGCGTTGGAGTTTGTCGGCCTTGGTGCGGAGGTCGTCGAGGTGGGCGCGCAGGTCACCGACCTTGTTGAGGCCCGACTTCTCGGCCTCCCAGCGGGCCGTGAGGGCGGCGAGCTCTTCCTGCTTCTCGGCGAGGTCGGTGCGCAGTCGCTCGAGCCGCTCCACCGAGGCGTCGTCGGTCTCCCTACCCAGGTGCAACTCCTCCATCTTGAGCCGGTCGACGGCGCGACGAAGTTGGTCGATCTCGACCGGGCTGGAGTCGATCTCCATGCGCAAGCGGGATGCGGCTTCGTCGACGAGGTCGATGGCCTTGTCGGGGAGTTGGCGGCCGGTGATGTAGCGGTCGGAGAGGGTGGCGGCCGCGACGAGCGCGGAGTCCTCGATCTCGACCTTGTGGTGGGCCTCGTAGCGTTCCTTGAGTCCGCGCAGGATGGCGATCGTGTCCTCGACGCTCGGCTCGCCGACGAAGACCTGCTGGAAGCGGCGCTCGAGTGCCGGGTCCTTCTCGATGTGCTGGCGGAACTCGTCGAGCGTGGTCGCGCCGACGAGGCGGAGCTCACCGCGGGCGAGCATCGGCTTGAGCATGTTCCCGGCATCCATGGCGGAGTCGCCACCGGCGCCCGCACCCACCACGGTGTGGAGCTCGTCGATGAAGGTGATGATTTCGCCGTCACTCGCCTTGATCTCCTCGAGCACGGCCTTGAGCCGCTCCTCGAACTCACCGCGATACTTCGCACCCGCGACCATCGCCCCGAGGTCGAGGCTGATGAGCCGCTTGTCGCGCAGACTCTCGGGCACATCGCCATCGACGATGCGCTGGGCCAGGCCCTCGACGACGGCCGTCTTGCCGACGCCGGGCTCGCCGATGAGGACGGGGTTGTTCTTGGTCCGGCGCGAGAGCACCTGGACGACGCGGCGGATCTCGGAGTCGCGGCCAATGACCGGGTCGAGCTTTCCGTCACGGGCGGCCTGGGTGAGGTCACTGCCGTACTTCTCGAGCGACTCGCCACCCTCGGCCTGGGTGTCGGAGGTGACCTTGCGGCCGCCCCGGAGGACGTCGATCTTGTCCTCCATGTCCTTGGCGCCCCGCTTCTCGACGGCGGCCAGGTGACCGGTCTCGGCGAGGGCGAGGAGGAGCAGGTCGAGGGCGAGGAAGGTGTCGCCCTTGGCGCGCATCAGGGTGTCGGCGCGCTGGAGGACGGCGAGTGCCTCACGACCGAACGTCGGGTCCTGGGCGGTGGCGCCGCTGGCGCGCGGGAGGGCACGCAGTCGGGCGTCCGCCTGCGAGAGGACATGCCCGGCCCCGGTGCCGGCGGTCTGCAGCAGGAGGTCGGCCTGCGGGGTGTCGAGTTGAATGAGACTGCTCGTGATCTGGTCCGGCGTGATCTCGGCGTGGCCCGCCGCTTGGGCGGCGCGCTGCGCGAGGGCGAGGACCTCGGCCACCTTGGCGGTGGGCTTCAGTTCCATGAAATGGGCTCCTTGAATGAGTGTTGTGGGTTCATTCGTGAAACGCTCTCAAAGTTGAGCCTATTCCGCTCAACCCTAGCGGTTGGACCTCTTGGGCGAGCCGTGCCCCGATCACCTCCCCTGCCCAGAATGCCACTCGCAGCCCAGGGAGCACAGCCGATGTGGACCTTCCCGGCCAGCTCCGGGTCAGCGGCGGGACAGCACGACGATCGAGGTCGTCGAATCCGGCGTGACCGGTCGCAGATCCCATCCCGACACCAGCAGGTCAGGCACCATGCCGGCGCTGAGGAAGTCGTCACGAAACTCGGTGTATTCGTAGGCCGGGCTGGTCGTGAACTCGACGACCACGCGGCCTCGCTGGGCGCAGAGGCGCGCCACGGCCCTCATCGCGGCGGCGCGTTCACCAGGACGCAGCTCGAGCACGGCACCCTCGGCCCAGAGCACGCAGTCAAAGCCCTCGGGGGACCCGAGGGCTTCACGCGTGAGGGATCGAATGTCACCGGCGGTCCACTGCACCCCGCCAGGACCCCCTGTGTCGGCCTCATTGCTCGCCTCGGCCAAGCCCAAGGCGAGATCGTGATCGACGCTCACGCCGACCACCCGGTGACCGAGATCGGCCAATGCGGTCGCCGTGCGGGCGCTGCGCGAGGACAGGACGCAGATCTCGGACATGGGTGGGACGAGCAGATCCACGAGCTTGTCCTGGATCGGCAGGTCCCCTCGACCGGGGCCGACGGAATGCCGGGTCACCGGGATCTCGACCCAAGGGACGCCCACGGCCCGAGCCACCGCGTGGACGTCGATCGGGCGTTCGGTCGGGTCCTTCGCCAAGCACTTGCTGATCACGTCGGTGAGGTCGGTGGGAATGTTCGCGGGCAGTGTCGGCATCGGTTCGGTGAGGTGGGCCATCGCCGTCGCGACCGGGGTTTCCTTGTCGAAGGGACGCCGACCGGTCAGGAGTTCGTGGGCCACGACGCCCAAGGCATAGATGTCACTGGCGGTGGTCGCAGGCTTGCCCAGTGCCTGCTCAGGGCTGAGGTAGTGCGGAGTGCCCAGCGTCTCTCCGGTCCGAGTGAGTGCAGCCGAGTTCGTCGCTCGCGCGATCCCGAAGTCGGTCAGTTTGACGTAACCGCTCTCCGTGAGGAGCACGTTGGCCGGCTTGATGTCGCGGTGGACCACACCTGCGTCGTGGGCGGCCCCCAGTGCCATCGCCATCTGGCCGATGATCGACCGCACCCGGTCGGGCGGTAGCGGCCCTTCGTTGCGGATCACGGCCGAGAGCGAATCGCCCTCAACGAACTCCATGACGAGGTAGCCGATCCCGAGGTCGGTCCCGTAGTCGAAGAGAGTCGCGATGTTGTGATGGGCCAGACCCGCAGTGAGCACCGCCTCCTCCCGGAAGCGAGCCGCAAAGACCGGCTCGGACACCATGCTCGGACGCATGATCTTCACGGCCACGGCACGCCCGAGAACGAGATCATTGGCCCGCCAGACATCGGCCATCCCGCCCGCGGCGACAAAGCGCAGAAGTTCGTAACGATCCCCGAGGACCTGGCCCTCGGTGAATCGACTCACCGGACGCCGATGAGGTGGCGACCGCGTCGGAAGCGCGCGGCTCCGGAGTCATGTGCGGGGGAACCCATGAGTCCAGACCCTAGACGCTCAACGCGCCTCGATCGCCTCTTCACGCCCCTGCATCTGTGCGAGTTGCTCCTCCACGCGCACCAGCAACTGACTCAAGGTCGATCGCTCCTCCGCTGATAGGTGCCCGAAGACCTCAGCCAGGTCCTCATGTCGAGAGGCGCCGATGGCCCGGGTGACGACCGCGCCTTCGGCGGTCAGCGAGACAACAAGCGCACGTCGGTCTGTGGGGTCCGGAGCCCTGGTGATGAGGCCACGGTCGGCCAAGGCGTCGAGGACATCGGTGACCGATCTCGGGGCGATCCGCAACTGGGCCGCGATCTCACCCGGACGGACGGGGTGTCGACGGGCCACCACTCCGAGCGCGCGAGCCTGATGCGGGGAGAGCCCCCACGGCTCGAGAGCGTGCATCAGGCGACGGCGCACCATCCGGGAGACCCGAAGGAAGTCGTCGCCCAGGCCATCGCCCGATTCCCCGACGATGCGGTCGCCACCCAGCCCCAAGGGCTGGTTCGGCAACGGCGGGGGCGGGTGCGGCGGCTGGTGGGCGGACGGCATACGGGAATGGTAACGAGCGACACCGTGTTTGCCTCATTGTGAGGTAACCTCATCAAACTCTCCGAAAGGAGCGATGTCCATGACGGACCCTTCTGCTCTCCCCTTCAGCCCCGAGGGCGGCGGCCACGCCGCGCCCGGCGGCCACGGTCCCCGTGATGGCCGCGCCGAGCGTCGCGGCGCGAGCGGTCGTTCACCCCAGCGCATCGACCCCCGCGACCGCGCCCAACTCGCCGAGGCGCCGGTCCCGATCAGTCGGGTGACCGCACTCTTCGCCGACCACCGACTCCCCGTGACGATCGTCATCGCCCTCATCGTCGCGACCTCGATCATCTCGATGGCCCAGCCCTTCCTCGTGCGCGAGGCCGTCGACGTGGCCATCCCGGATCAGGACGTCCGCCTCCTGCTCATCACCGTCGGAGGCATGCTCGCGGTGACCATCACGACCCAGTTGCTGGGCGTCGTGCAGACCTGGCTCTCGGCCTCGGTCGGTCAGCGCGTGATGCACGGCCTGCGCACCTCGGTCTTCGCTCATCTCCAGCGCCAGTCGCTCGGCTTCTTCACGCGCACGCGCGCCGGCGAGGTCCAGTCGCGGCTGACCAACGACATCAACGGGATGCAGGGCATCGTCACCTCGACCGCGACCTCGATCGCCTCGAACCTCACGACCGCCGTCGCCACCGCCGTCGCGATGGTCGCGCTGTCCTGGCGCCTGTCCCTGCTCTCACTCATCTTCGTGCCGCCCGCGATCTGGCTGACCCGACGCGTCGCGCTCATGCGGCGCACCATCACCGCCGCTCAACAGCGGCGCCTCGCCGACCTCAACGTGCAGATCGAGGAGGGCCTCTCGGTGAGTGGCGTGCGCCTGTCCAAGACCCTCGGCGCGGGGCCGCGGCATGCCGAGCGCTTCGCCACCACATCCGAGGAACTCGTCGATCTCGAGCTCCGCTCCCAACTCGCCGGTCGCTGGCGGATGGCCACGATGCAGATCATCTTCGCCGCGATCCCGGCGCTCATCTATCTCGCGGCCGGGCTACCCGCCACCTCGGGCGGCATGACGATCGGCACCCTCATCGCCTTCACGACCCTGCAGGCGGGCATCTTCCGACCGCTCATGGGCCTGCTCAACATCGGCGCACAGTGGGTCTCCTCGATGGCGCTCTTCTCGCGCGTCTTCGAATACCTCGACCTGGTGCCCGACGTGCCCGCTCCTCTGCGTCCGGCTCGGGTCGATCCGGCTGGGGTCCGTGGGGACGTCCGGTTCGAGGACGTCTCCATGACGTATGCCGGGGGCTTGGCTCCCGCTGTCCGCGGACTCTCGCTGACCATCCCGGCCGGAACGTCCTTGGCGTTGGTGGGTCCGACAGGATCGGGCAAGTCGAGCATCGCCGGTCTGCTCGCGCGGCTGCACGATCCGTCGATCGGACGGATCACGATCGACGGTGTCGACCTGCGGGACCTGGCGCCCGAGACCCTGGCCTCCATCGTCGGGGTGGTCTCGCAAGAGACCTATCTGGTGCATGCCTCGATCCGCGACAACCTGTTGCTGGCCAAGGAAACCGCGACTGAGGCCGAACTGTGGCAGGCCCTGGCCGCCGCTCAGGTCGCCGACCTGGTGGCGACCCTGCCCGACGGGCTGGACACGATCGTGGGAGCGCGCGGGCATCGCTTCTCCGGCGGCGAGCAGCAACGGCTGGCCGTCGCGCGAACCATCCTGCGCGATCCGAAGGTGCTGATCCTCGACGAGGCGACGAGCGCTCTGGACAACACGACGGAACGGGCCTTGCAGCAGGCGCTCGATGAGTTGATGGTCGGGCGAACGACGCTGACCATTGCCCACCGGCTCTCCACCATCGAGTCGGCCGATCAGATCGCGGTCCTCGAGCACGGACGAGTCGTCGAGCTCGGCACCCACGACACCCTGCTCGCGCGCGACGGCGCCTACGCCGCGCTCGTCGGGACGAACAGGACGGCTGAACTCGCGATGGCCTGACGGGAGCGCCTCTCCCACACCAGTCGAGTGGGCACTTGATGAGGGAATGAACGCCTCAGTTCCCTCATCAGATGCCCACTCGACTGGAGATGGAGCCCTGGGTGGGCGATCGGAGCCCGACTGCTAACGACTGTCGTTGCGATCGGTGGGGAGGTGCTCGGCGAGCCACTCGGTGGTGCGCTCCCAGGACAACTCGGAGGCCGCGGCGTTGAAGCCGACGAAGTCGCTGTTGTCGAAGGCATGGTCAGCACCTTCGTAGGTGATGAAGGTCGTGTCCGGCTGGGCCGTGACGATCTCCTCGATCCGGCGCACCGTGGGGACGTCGATGTAGCTGTCGGCGAGTCCGAAGTGGTGCAGGCTCGGCGCGGTCACCGTCATGACATCGACCAGTCCCGGCAGGGCTGAGCCGTAATAGCTGACGAGTCCATCGACTGGTGTCCCGCCACCCAGTTCGGACTCCAGGTGAGCCGCGACATTGAAGCCGAGCCCACCGCCGAAGCAGAAGCCGACGATGCCGACCGGACCATCCACCGAGTCGTTTCCACGGAGCGACTGCACGGCGCTGGCGCCATCGAGCACGGCCTGCTGCCAGTCGATGGCCTGCATGGCACCGAAGGCCACGCCCAGAGCATCCGGTCCCTCGAACGGGCCGCGATCCTCCAGTCGCCAATAGGCCTCGGGGACGAGGACGACGTAGCCGAGGGAGGCCAGATCCTGTGCCCGCCGCTGGATGTAGGCGCTGACGCCGAAGATCTCCTGGAAGAGCACGATGCCCGGGCCAGTGCCCGATTCAGGCAGCCAGAGATGGGCCGGCATCGCCAAGCCGTCGTCGGTGGGCACGGTCGTCATCGTGGGGCTCATGGAGCCTGACCCTAGTGCTGTGCAGGCGCCGATGGAGTAGGTCCTGACCACCGATGACGCAGGGTCCGCTCAGCGGGTGGGCCGCCACAACACGACGGATTGCTCGCGGTGGTGACGTGGACGCTCACCGGGGCGGACGGCATACACATCGCCGGTGGGCGACACCGAGAAGACGCGAGACGAAGGCGCCGGTATGCCGGCCGCGAGGGTTCGCGCTTGGGCGCTCAACTCGGCGACCCGCTGGCGGAGGGCGATGACCTGGTTCTCGAGTTCCATGATCCGCGCGATGCCCTCGAGGGACACGCCCTCCTGGGACAGGCGTTGGATCTCGCGGAGGAGGGTGACGTCACGCGGCGAATAGCGGCGGCCGCCCCCGCGGGTGCGCGAGGGCGTGACCAGGCCGAGGCGGTCGTACTGGCGCAGGGTCTGGGCGTGCATGCCCGAGAGCGTCGCGGCCACCGAGATGACGTAGACGGGCGTGGCGTCGTCGGCGTCGAGGCGGAGCGGCTCGCGCTGCTCCGACCTCGACGTCGGCGACGTGCTGGCAGCCATGACGATCAGTGCCCGGCTCGGGCGTTCTCGGCGAAGAGCTCAGCCCGGGGGTCGCTGCCGGCGGTCTCGGACGCGAGGGTCTCGACGGCGGCCCGAGCCTCGTCCGAGAGGTTCGTCGGGACGACGACCTGCACCTTGGCGAGCAGGCTGCCCTCGCCACCCTTGTGCTTGACGCCATGGCCCTTGACCCGCAGGACGCGGCCGCTCGGCGTGCCGGGAGCGATGCGCACCTTCACGCTGCTGCCGTCAATCGTGGGGACGGCGACCGTGGCACCGAGGATCGCCTCGGTGACCGAGACGGGCAGGTCGACCGTGAGGTTGTCGCCCTCACGGCTGAAGACCGGGTCGCGCTCGACGTGCACGGTGAGGAAGAGGTCACCGCGCTCTGCACCGGGGTCGCCCTCACCACCCTTGCCGCGCAAGCGAATTCGCTGTCCGTCCTTGACTCCGGCGGGGATGCGAGTGGTGATCGTCTCGCCGTCGGCCGTGCGGAGACTGACCGTGGAGCCGGTCACCGCATCGCGGAAGGACAGCGTCGTGCGGGCGTCGACGTCCTGGCCCTTGCGGGGTCCACGCGTCGAGCCGTAGCCGAAGTCGCCATAGTCCGCACCGGGCGAGCCGAAGGGGCTTCCCCCGCGTCCGCCAGCGCCGCCGAACATCTGCGAGAGCAGGTCGTTGATGTCCTGCTCCCCGCCGCTGCCATAGGCCTGGCGACCACGACCTCCGCCACCAAAACCACTGGTGTCGAAGCGAACTCGTTGGCCACCGCCCCCGCCACCGAAGGCGGAGAAGATGTCCTCGAAGCCACCGTTGCCGCCCCCGGGGCCACCCGCGGTGAAGCGGGCGCCGCCCCGGGCCATCTGGCGGACCGCGTCATATTCCTGACGCTGCTCGGCATCGGAGAGGACCGAGTTGGCCTCCCCTATCTCCTTGAATTTCTGCTCAGCGCTGGCATCGCCCGGGTTCTTGTCCGGGTGATATTTCCGCGCGAGTTTGCGGTAGGCCTTCTTGATGGCCTCCGCGTCGGCATCCTGGGGGACACCGAGGACCTTGTAGAAGTCCTTCTCGAACCAGTCCTGGCTCGCCATGATCGGCGCCTCCTTTCCTCAGGTATGCCGTGGGGTTGAGTTGATCTTGCGGGTCGAAGTGGGCGTCACGAGTGGTCGGCGACCGCCACGCGTGCCGGACGGATGACCGTGTCACCCGCCCGGAAGCCGGGCTGGAGGACCATGACGACCGTCGTGCCCTGGCCGGCCGCACCGTCGAGGGCAGGATCACCCTCGGGCCACGGCTGGTGCATGAGCGCCTCGTGAAGGCTGGGGTCGAAGGCCTCGCCCTTCTCGCCGAAACGAGTCAGGCCGTACTTGCCCAAGGAAGCCTCGAGCTTGTCGGCGATGGCCGCGAACGGTCCGTCGGTCAGGTCCCCGTGGTCACGCGCACCCTGAATGTCATCCAGGACGGGCAGCATCGACTCGAGCACGTCGCGCACCGCTCGCTCCTGGACCAGGGCCCGGTCACGATCGACACGTCGCTTGTAGTTGACGTATTCGGCGTTGAGCCGCTGCAGGTCCTCGAGGCGCTGGGCCGCGAGCGCGGTGTCGGGGTGCTCCCCGGCGGGGTTGGCCCCGGCGGGGGTGGCCCCGGCGGGGGTGGCCCCGGCCTGAGCCGGAGCCACCTCCTCACCGTCGTTGACCGCTTCGGTGTTCACCGCGTCGTCTGTCGAGTCGTCCACGATGTCTCCTTCCACGATCTCGGCGTCTGCAATCGGGTTGCCCTCAGCCACCTCGGGAGTCTGCTGACCACGCGAGTCCGCGGACGGCATACCCGAATTGGTGTCGGTCACTTGGAGTCCTTGGGCTCGTCGTCGACCACCTCGGCGTCGACGATGTCGTCGTCGCTGTCGTCGCTGCCCGTGTGGCCCTCGCCGGCACCCGGCTCGCCACCGGGAACGTCGCCGGACTCACCCTGCTCGGCGGCCGCGGCATACATCGCCGCCCCCATCTTCTGGGAGGCCTCGTTGAGGGTGTCGACCTTGGCGCTGATGGTCGCCGCGTCGGCCTCGCTCTCGGGCTTGATGACCTCCTTGAGCTCGGCAAGCGCCTCGTCCACCGGCTTGCGCAGGTCGGCGTCGACCTTGTCACCGGACTCGGAGAGGAACTTCTCGGTCGAGAAGACCAGCGACTCACCCAGGTTGCGGGCCTCGGTGTCCTCGCGACGCTTCTTGTCCTCGTCGGCGTGGGCCTCGGCGTCCTTGACCATCTTCTCGATCTCCTCCTTCGACAGCGCGCTGCCGCCCGAGATGGTGATCTTCTGCTCCTTGCCGGTGCCACGGTCCTTGGCCGTCACGTGGACGATGCCGTTGGCGTCGATGTCGAAGGTGACCTCGATCTGCGGCACGCCGCGCGGGGCGGGGGCGATCCCGGAGAGCTCGAAGGTGCCGAGGTTCTTGTTCTGCTGCGCGATCTCGCGCTCACCCTGGAAGACCTGGATCAGCACGGACGGCTGGTTGTCCTCAGCGGTGGAGAAGACCTCGGAGCGCTTGGTCGGGATGGCCGTGTTGCGCTCGATGAGCTTGGTGAACAGGCCACCCTTGGTCTCGATGCCGAGCGAGAGCGGCGTGACGTCAATGAGCAGGACGTCCTTGCGCTCGCCCTTGAGGACACCGGCCTGCAGGGCCGCGCCGAGCGCGACGACTTCGTCGGGGTTGACGCCCTTGTTGGGCTCCTTGCCCCCGGTGAGCGTCTTGACGAGCTCGGAGACGGCTGGCATGCGGGTCGAGCCACCGACGAGGACCACGTGGTCGATGTCGGAGACGCTGATGCCGGCGTCCTTGATGACGTTCTCGAAGGGCTTCTTGGTCCGGTCGAGGAGGTCCTTGGTCATCTGCTCGAACTGGGCGCGGGTCAGCGTCTCGTCGAGGTGGATCGGGCCGTTCTCGGACATCGAGAGGTACTGCAGCGAGATGTTCGTCGAGCTCGCCGAGGAGAGTTCCTTCTTGGCCTGCTCGGCGGCGTCGCGCAGACGCTGCATGGCGATCTTGTCCTTGGACAGGTCGACACCGGTGTTGTTCTTCACGGTCGTGAGCAGGTGCTGCACGATGCGGTCGTCCCAGTCATCGCCACCGAGGGCGTTGTCGCCGCTGGTCGCCTTGACCTGGATGGTCGCGAAGCCGTCGTCGGGGTCCTTGCCCACCTCGAGGAGGGACACGTCGAAGGTGCCACCACCGAGGTCGAAGACGAGGATGAGCTCGTCCTCCTTGCCCTTGTCGAGGCCATAGGCAAGCGCGGCCGCGGTCGGCTCGTTGACGATGCGCAGGACGTTGAGGCCCGCGATCTCACCGGCCTCCTTGGTGGCCTGGCGCTCGGCGTCGTCGAAGTAGGCCGGCACGGTGATGACCGCGTCGGTCACGGTCTCGCCGAGGTAGGACTCGGCATCGCGCTTGAGCTTCTGGAGGATGCGCGCGCTGATCTCCTGCGCGGTGTAGGTCTTGCCGTCGATCTCCGGGGACTTCCAGTCGGTGCCCATGTGGCGCTTGACCGAGCGGATCGTGCGGTCGACGTTGGTCACGGCCTGGCGCTTGGCGATCTCGCCGACGAGTACCTCGCCGCCCTTGGAGAAGGCGACGACGGAGGGAGTGGTGCGTCCGCCTTCGGCGTTCGCGATGATGGTGGGCTCGCCGCCTTCGAGGACGGCGACTGCTGAGTTGGTGGTTCCGAGGTCGATACCGACTGCACGGGCCATGGGTGGTGCTCCTTCATGGGGTTGAGTACTTTGCACTCAAGTTAAGAGACTTGGTATGCCGTGGCAAACGGAGCGCTCAAAACTTGCGTCTGATTGACTCAACTTTGACCTGGGGCGAGATGTTCCCGGTCTCCGGCAACTTTCTTCGATTCCTCGCGCGAAAGGCGCCGGGGGCCCAATGGTAGAATGGATGCCATGTTGGCATCCTTGGACAAGGCTGGACGGGTGGTCATCCCCAAGGACGCTCGCGACCAGCTGGGATTGCTTCCCGAGGCCCAGTTCGATGTCACCGTCACAGGCGATGGCCTGCTGCTCACGCCCATCCGTCGCCCGACCCGCCGCGTCATCGAGGTCGACGGCTGGCCGGTCATCGAGGCCATCGGCGGTTCGAGCATGACCGACGCCGATGTGCAGCGGTGGCGCGACGATGGCCAGCGCTGAGGCGTATGCCGTCGACACCAGTGTCGCGATCGCCGCACTGGATGCGGGCCACGCGGCGCACCTGCCGTGCCTTGCCGCAGTGCAGCGGCACCGTCCCGCGTTGGCCGGCCACGCGGCATACGAGGTGTATGCCGTCCTGACCCGTCTCCCTGGCGACCTCGCCATCGGGGCCGGAGGCGCCGCGGCCCTGATCGACCGCGTCTTCCCCGAGGTGTCGTGGCTGTCGACCAGAGCCCAGTCCGCCTTGCGTCAGCGTCTTGCCGCCATGGGGATCGTGGGCGGAGCCGTCTACGACGCTTTGGTTGGCGAGGCCGCGCGAAGCCACGGTCTCACCCTCTTGACCCGTGACCTGCGTGCTCGACGCACCTACGACCTGCTCGGCGTGGACCACCTGTTCGTCGGCTCCTGAGCTCGCGCGCACGGCGGCATGCCCCGGTAGTGAGCATGTTCAGATGTCAGGCCGTGAATAGCCGACCCGTGGCGCACCGGGTGCGAGCGCGGAAGAATGTGCGCATGGTGCGTCGACTCGAGCAGAACATGGGCGCCGACGCGATGCGCGCCGCGACCGGTCGCGACCACGAGGCATGGCGTGCCCTCCTGACCGAGGCGGGGGCCCTGACCTGGGATCATGCCTCGACGGCCAGATGGCTCATCGACGAGCAGGGCGTGGATCCGTGGTGGGCGCAGGGCATCACCGTGGACTTCGAACAGGCTTGCAAGGGAAGACTGCCCGGCCAGCGTGCGGACGGCACCTTCTCGGCGTCGATCACGCGCACCATCCCCGGCTCTCGGCTCGCTACCCTCGAAGCCGTGGCCGCAGTAGTGACCGCGGCCCACGGAGCCCCACACGGCCAGAACCTCGCCGCCACCATGCCGGTCATTCGGTGGCGCCTGCCCGACGGGACCCGGCTGGCCGTGGCAGCCCAGCTCGAGAACGCCACCGGCACCCCCATCAACCTGACCCTCGAACGCCTCGGCTCCCACGCCCTCGTCGGGGGCGCCAAGAAGGATCTGCTCGCCCTGCTCGACAGCGCCCGCGACTCAGGGTGGCAGCCATGAGCGGGCCCCGCGGCCCCCTCACTCGGGAGGACCTGCCGGCCGAGTTCACACCTGAGTCCCTGCGCGGCATCCCCGTGGCGGACCTCAAGCGACTGAGCCGGCCACACAACGGAATCCTCGATGCCGACGAGCAGAAGGCCTTCGACGCGGCCCTGCATGACTTCATGTCCCAGATGCGACGACGCGTCGAGGCACAAATGGACCAGTCCGGCTGGCAACGACTGGCCGAGGGGCTCAAGCATGCCCGCGAACAACAAGGCGGTGAGGGCGGACGCCGCCCGATCGGCCGCGAGGACAAGAACCTGCAACGGGTGGCTCGGAGACTCGGCCAACAGATCGACGTTGTCGAACAATTGGCTCCCGGCGTCGACTGGTCCTTCGCGCAGCCGGAGGTCGTGGCGGCCAAAGCGAACAACACCGTTGACCCCTCCACCGACCCGACGGCCAGCACCTCCGCGTCCATCACGTCCACCGTCGCCGAGGGCTCCCAGACCATCGGCGACATCGAGGAACACCTCACCGACCAGGTCGAACTCGTCGCCGTCATGTCCGAGATCGCCGACGTCAGCAAGCGGACCCTCGCCCTCGAGCAACAGCGCGAACTCTCCAACACCCGCAGCGTCTTCTTCGGCTTCCTCGTGTCGGTCGCCGTCCTCGTCGCCGGTTGGGCTCCGGTCGTCATGGCCACGGACTGGACGCAACGCTGGTGGATCCTCGGCCTGACCCTCGTGACCTGCGTCGTCGCCGGGCTCGTCTACTCGCTCGTCCGGCGGCGGCAATCCGACGAGGAGGGCTCGGCATGACGCTGACACAACCCCAGCCCCGCACCGCGGTCACTGCGAGCACACGAATCCCGTCGTGGATGCCGTTCACGGTTGCGCTCACCGCAGCCCTCGCGCTGGCCGTCTTCGTCGTGCTTCCGTTCTACGCCAACGGCTTGCAGCACCTCCCGCTCGAAGAGGTCTCGGGCGGCGCCCACGATCCGAAGGACCTCTGGCCCGTGACCGGCGGCTCCGCGCTCGCTGGCCTTTTCCGGCTGGCCGGGATGCTCACCTTGGTCACCGCGCCGTTCGTCGCCGTGGGGTGCGCCCTCCACGGCGGGTATGCCGTGTGGCGCCATCGCGCGGACCGCTCCCGTTGGCTGCCTCACGCCTTGGCAGTCGCTCTGGGAGTTGGGGTGCTGGGCTGGCTCGCGACCCCGACCGCACGGGCCATCGGCACCTGGTTCATGGACTGAGCAGGGCCGAGCGTCTGCCCACCCCGAGCCATCCCCGTCGAGTGGTCACTTGGGGACGGAAAGAAGGGGTTCTTTCCGTCCCCAAGTGACCACTCGACGGGTTTACTGGAAGGCATGACGCGCGCTCCCGGTGACCCACTCCCCCGCAACGCCCGCACCCTCGTCGACGAGGCGAGCGCCCGCGTCCCCTCGCTCAGCGTGACGGACGTGGCCGACAAACTGGACGACCCGGCATACCTCATCGTCGACATCCGCGACCCCCGCGAACTCGAGCGGGAAGGCCAACTCCCCGGGGCCTTCCGGGCGCCACGCGGGATGCTGGAGTTCTGGGTCGACCCCGAAAGTCCTTACTACAAGCCCGCTCTGGACGACGGCCGCACCCTCGTCCTCTACTGCGGTAGCGCGTGGCGCTCGGCCCTGGCGGCCGCCGCTCTCCGGGACATGGGCCGCGACGACGTCGCCCACATGGCCGGTGGCTTCAGCGCCTGGAAAGGCGCCGGCCTCCCGATTGAGAAGTCCTGACCGCAAACGATTAATGCCATGAATGTGGCATAATGGTGGCATGGCCAAGATTCGCGTGAGCACCACCGTCGACGCCGAACTGCTTGCTGCTGCGCGCAAGGCACACGGCTCGTCCACGGATTCCTCGCTGCTCGAGGAGGCCCTGAGCGCATTCTTGGCGGCCCACCGGGCTCGGGAGATCGACAACGCCTATGAGGCGGCGTACGGCGCCCACCCCCTCGAGGAGCCGGACGCATGGGGCGACCTGGCCTCATGGCACCGCGCAATGGACCACGCTCGATGACTGCCGAGAACGGCGACGTGTGGTGGTGTGAGCACCCCGAGATCGGGCGTCGACCCGTTGTCGTGCTGTCCAGAAGCAGAGCCCTGCGGGCCCGACGACGGGCGGTAGTCGCCCCCTGCACGACCACGATGCGCGGCCTGCCCAGTGAAGTCGAACTCGACCCTCGCGACGATCCCGTGCCTCAGCCGTGCGTCGTCTCCTTGGACTCGGTTGAAGGGATACCCACGGCAATGCTGATCGAGCGACTGGGCGCCCTCTCCGGTGCCCGGATGCGAGAGATCTGTGAGGCCTTGGCCATCGCCGTCGACTGCCGCTGAGCCATCTGCAGCGGAAGTCACGCCGGGCCGTTCTCAGTCGGGTGGCTGGGCCGATTCGGCCTTCTGCCACTCGTCGCCGAGTTCGACAAGGGCACCGAGCGTGGCCCGCATCGACGCAACCGCCTCGGGACCGACCCGAGCAGCCAAAGCCTCCTCCACGGCCACGACGCCATCGCGAGTGGCCGCAGCCGCCGCACGGCCGCGATCGGTGAGCACCAGCGCGTCCGTCGTGGCGAGCGAGCCCTCGCGCGCCAGGTAGCCCCGCGCCACGAGACCGCCGAGGAGTCGCTCCTGCGCTGACGGAGCGCGGTGCAGCCCGGCCAACGCCTCGGTGCAGGTGGCGTCGAGGTTGGCCATCGCCCCCACGACGAAGGGACCACGCGGCGGGATGTCGGAGAGCCCGGCCGCGGCCAACTCCCGACGCACCGAGCTCACACAGGTCGCTCGCGCAGCCGCGAGGAGCGGCGAGAGGACCACCTCGGCATACCAGGGCGCTTCGGCTCGCGGGTTGCCCACCCGTTCATCGGTCATGACTGGCAGTCGACTCCCGCATCACCGCTGGGTCAACGGTCGACAGCCAACGTGAGGCAAAGACACAGCCGACGCCCAGCCAACAGGCAGAGGCTCGGCACCGTCGGGCCAGAGCGTTGTGCCGAGGCGACCACGGAGCGAGGGACCAATGATCGAGGCACGCGAACTCACCAAGAAATACGGCGACAAGGTGGCCGTCGATCGGCTCAGCTTCACCGTCCGCCCCGGGATCGTGACCGGCTTTCTCGGGCCCAATGGCGCCGGCAAGTCGACGACGATGCGACTCATCCTCGGGCTGGACCGCCCCACCTCCGGCTCGGTCACCATCGACGGCAAACCGTATGCCGCACACCGCGAACCGTTGAAGGTCGCCGGAGCGCTCCTCGAGGCCAGAGCGGTGCACACCTCACGCTCGGCCTACAACCACCTGCTCGCCCTGGCCACCACACATGGCATCAGCCGCTCCCGGGTCGATGAGGTCATCGACTTCGTCGGCCTCGATGGTGTGGCCCGCAAGCGCGCTGGAGCCTTCTCCCTCGGAATGGGCCAGCGTCTGGGCATCGCCTCAGCGATCCTCGCCGACCCGACCAACCTGCTCCTCGACGAGCCGGTCAACGGCTTGGACCCCGAGGGCATCCTCTGGATCCGCAGCCTCCTCAAGGAGCTCGCCGCTCAGGGGCGCACGGTCTTCGTCTCCAGTCATCTCATGAGCGAAATGGCCCTGACCGCCGAGCACGTCATCGTCGTCGGCCGCGGCCGCCTCATGGCCGACACCTCCATGGCCGATCTCATCGCCACCTCGTCCTCGGGCGCGGTCCTCGTGACCACTCCGCAGGCCGACGCGCTCGCCACGGCCCTGACCGCGCCCGGCATCGAGATCGTGCGGCGAACCCTGGAGCAGCTCGAGGTCCACGGCGCCACGGCACCCGAGGTCGGCGCGGTCGCTGCGCGGATCGGCGCGATCCTCCACGAACTCACCGCTCAACAGGCGTCCCTCGAGCAGGCCTTCATGGACATGACCAAGGACGAGGTCGAATACCACGGTCAGGACCTCAGCACGAAGGACACAAACGACCCGAACAACACGACCGACACCAACAGGAGCGCCGCATGAGCACCGCCACCCGCGGACGTCACGCCGCACGCGCCGAAAGCCCCACTGCCACAACGGCATCGGGGGCCCTCGGCGCGGTCGCCGTCCGCCCGGTCACCCCGATCCGAGTCCTCCTCTCGGAGTGGGTGAAGTTCCGGTCACTGCGTTCGACCTGGCTCACTCTGACCGCCGCCGTCATCGCGATGATCGGGATCGGCTCGCTCATCTCCTTCGCGACCAACAACCGGTGGGACCGGATGCCCGCGCAGCAGATCGCGCACTTCGAACCCATCGGCCGCAGCCTCGCCGGCGTCAACCTCGCCCAACTGGCCATTGCCGTGCTCGGCGTCCTGCTCATCTCTGGCGAATACGCCACGGGCATGATCCGCTCGACCCTCGCAGCCACCCCGACGCGCCTCCCTGTGCTGTGGGCCAAGACCACCTTGTATGCCGTGGCCACCTTCGTCGTGATGCTCGCTGCCTCCTTCGTGGCCTTCCTCAGCGGCCAGCACTTCCTCACCACGCACGGCACGACCCTCTCGGCCCCCGGTGCCTGGCGGGCCATCGTCGCCGTCGCGGGCTATCTCACCTTGGTCGGGATCCTCGCCGTCGCCCTGGGCTTCATCATCCGTAGCACCGCCGGTGGCATCGCCACTCTCGTCGGACTGTTGCTCGTCGCCCCGGGCCTGGGCGAACTCCTCCCGACCGACTGGCAGGACAAGATCCTCCCCTACCTGCCGAGCAACGCCGGTGAGTCCATGTATGCCGTCACTCAGCCGACCGGGATGCTCTCCCCCACAGGCGGACTCATCACGCTGCTCGTCTGGGCCGCGGTCGCTCTGACCACCGCCGCGTTCCTCCTCAAGCGCCGCGACGCCTGACCTCTCGGGTCTTGCCCAGACGTCTCCGCACGACGAAGGGGTATGCCGGGCACCCGGCATACCCCTTCGGTGGTTCAGCGCTGGATGAGCGCTGAATCAGTCCTGCATCAGTGCTGCGCGAACAGCGTCTTGCAGGCGCCCATGTAGGCGATCTTGCCCGGCTTGGGGTCGGTGTACGGCTTGGAGACCTTGTCGAACTCCTTGGTGTCGACCTTCTTGAGCGCGCCCAATTGCGTTGCGGTCAAACCGTTGTAGACCACTTCACCCTTCGGCAGAGCCACCTGAGCAGTGGCCACGGTCTTGACGGTCGCCAAGTAGCTGGCGGCGTCGTCGGCGTTCCAACCGGACAGATCGATGTCCGAACCGCGAAGCCAAGCGCCCCAGTAGAACTCCTGGAAGGGCACGGTGCCCGACGCGTAGCCGATGTCGCGAGCGAAGTAGAGCAGCGAGCGGAACTTGTCGTCCTGGAAGTTCTTCAGGCCCACACTCGTCGGGAGCTTGTTGACGGTGACCGGGTTGCCCTGCGGGTCCTCGAGCCAGACCCACTTGTTCCCTACCTTCTGGACCCCGGACAACAGAACTGCCTCCCGACGTGGTGGCGCACGTCGGGAGGCAGGCAACTGCGGGTATGCCGTGAGGCAGCTCAGTTCGTCGCGGGGGCCGAACTGCTGGAGGTCGAGCCGTTGGCGTCGGTCGACGACGACGCACCCGCCTTGCCCGGACCACCCTTGCCGCCGCCGGTGTGGGCGTCCGAGATCGTGGCCAGGTCGGCGCTCACGTCGAACATGACCTTGGTGCCGTCAGCCTTGGCGCCGAGCGCGTCATAGGAGCCATCGGGGTCCTTGCGAACGGTGTCGATGGTCACCGTGGAGTCCTTGGCCTTGACCGCGTCGATGACCTTCGTGGCCTCGTCGCCGGTCACCGGGGTGTCCTGGCTCCCACCTCCATTGGGGCCACCGTGACCGCCTCGGCCGCCGCCCTCGGTCACCGTCGCGTAGTCGGCGCTGACGTCATAACGGACCTTGGTGCCATCAGCCTTGGTGCCGTCAGCGTCGAAGGAGCCGTCCTCGTCCTTCTGGACGGTCGTGACCGTGACCGTGGAGTCCTTGGCCTTGACGGCGTCCGTGACCTTCTGGGTCTCGTCGGCGCTGGCGGCGGTGTGGACCGGCGCCTGACGCGTGCCCTGGTCGGTCGACCCGGAGTTGGCACTCGCCGAGGAGGACGGAGTCGGGGTCGTGTCCGCGCTCGCGATCGCGGCGGTTCCGCCGATGATCGCGCCGGCCGCCAGGACCGAGACGGCCGCGAGACCGATCTTCTTGGGGTTCATGTGGGGTTGCCTTTCGGTGGAGGTCGGCAACAGGGTTGCTGCCGGGGTGATGGCTCCACATTCCGGTCCGTCCCTGTCACGAACCTGTCATCTGGCCCATGAGCAGATCAGAGAAAACGGGCCTCTCTGTGTCTGCCTGACGGCCGCGGCGACGCTCATTCGTCCGCCGGCCTCCCGGCATACCGGATGGTCCACGACCCGAGAGGCGCGCCCCACAACGGTCCGTCCAGCACCGCGAGCGCCGACGTCGGCATCGGGACCGAAAGACCGGCGAGCGCTTCGATGAGCTCTTCCATGGCCGGGTTGTGTCCGACGATGGCAAGAGTGGTCACCTCAGGCGCGCTCCGCACCACCCGCAGAAGGTCGTCCCCATCGAAGGTGTATGCCGTCTCGCTCACCTCCACCCGTGGCTGGGTGGGCAACTCGGCGGCCACGAGCTCCCATGTCCGGCGGGCTCGGACCGCTGGCGACACGAGCGTCAGATCCGGCTGGATCCCGTTGTCGCTCAACCACTTCCCGGTAGCTGGCGCCTGCCGGGCCCCTCGCGCGTTCAGGGGTCGCTGGCGATCCGGGACCGGGACATCCCAGTCGGACTTGGCGTGCCGGATCAGGACGAGGGTGCGAGTGCTCACGTGGCCAGTCTGGTGGTCTCGCGCGCGCGCAGCCAAGGGATCACGGCGAGCAGGGTGATCACCCCGGTGACGGCGAAGGCCAGCCCATAGGAGCCACGGTCGACGAGGACGCCGGCCAGGACCGGTCCGATGATCGCGCCGAGGTCCATCGACATCTGGAGAGCGGCCAGGGCCGGTCCGCCGTTGCGCTCCCGGCCGATGACATCAGCAATGCTCGCCTGCTGCGCGGGATTGAGTGAGCCCGCACCGAGACCGGCGATGACCGAGACGATGATGAGCAGCACCAGCCCGGTCACGAAGCCGGTCACCAGGGTCGCCAGCCCACTGACGATGAGTCCGCCGATGATGAACGGGCGCCGTCCGCGCGTGTCTGTGAGCCGCCCGGAGATGGTGAGGCCGATGGCATTGCCAGCGGCGAAGACCGCGAGCACCGTTCCCGCCACCCAAGGCGCGGGACCGACCACCGCCGTCGCCAAGAGCGGCAGGATGGCGTTGCGCACCCCGAAGTTGCCCCAACCGTTGGCAAAACCCGACCCCAGCGCAGCGCGATAAGCGTTGTCCCGCAAACCATCTCGGAAGGTCATCGGCGGCAGCACCGGCGCATCGGGTGCCGGGCGCAGGCTGTCGGGCTTGATGAAGATCGCGACGAGAGCCGATGCGATGACGAGCGCCACGGCATACGCAAGGAAGGGGACGCGCAAGCCGAAGCCACCCAACGCACCACCGACCACCGGGCCTCCGATGCCGCCAAGCAGGAAGGCGGAGCCGTAGGCCGACGAGACCCGCCCCCGGATGCTCGGTGGCGCGAGCCGCACGAGCAGCGCGAGGGCCGAGACGGTGAACATCGTCGACCCGATGCCGCCGAGGCCGCGATAGATGAGCAACTGCCAGTAGTTCTGGGCGAAGGCGCTGGCGCCCGTGGAGATCGCGACGATGAGCAGGCCCGCGAGATAGATCGGTCGCTCCCCGAACTTCACGATGAGGCGGCCACCACCGGGCGCGAAGACCAGCCGGAAGAAGGCGAAGACGCTCACGATGATCGAACTCGCGGTCGCCCCGACGCCAAAGCTCTGCGCGAACTGCGGCAGGACCGGCGTGATCAGCCCGAAGCCGATCGCGATGACGAAGGCCGCGCTGATGAGCACCCAGATCTCGCGGGGGATGCGCGCCGCCGGGATGGCAGGGCTCGGCGGGGCGGTGGTCATCGCTGGTCAGTATGCCGTCCTGCTGGCTCTCGCTGCGCGCTCACCTATCGTTTCGGTCATGGCGCGCAAGGTCCCGGCGAAGGTCAGGCCCACGGGTCGACGTCGCTGGGTGCGGCGGATCGCCGTTGCGGCCGTTGCCGGATCTGTCGTTGCCCTGGCGCCGTGGGGGTGGGTGCATTGGCGCTCGCACGGACTCGTGCACGATGCCGACGACACTCCCAGCACGCCGGTCGCCCTCGTGCTCGGTGCCGGCCTCACGCCAGCCGGGCGGCCGACGCCCTACTTGGCGGCCCGCCTCGACGTGGCAGCGGCGCTGCACGACGCCGGCACGGTGTCGGTCATCCTCGTGTCCGGGGACAACCGCACGCACGCCTACGACGAGCCGACGGCGATGTACGACTACCTCGTGGCGAAGGGCGTGCCTGCCGACGACGTGGTCCGTGACTACGCCGGTCGCGACACCTACGACTCATGCGCTCGCGCGAAACGGATCTTCGGGGTCGATCGCCTGGTCCTGGTCTCGCAGGGCTATCACCTCCCCCGCGCGGTCGCGACCTGTCGCGCCCTCGGTGTCGAGACGACCGGGGCCGGCGAGTGGACGATGCAGGAGCGCTATCCCGGCCTGTGGCAGTCGTATTCGCTGCGCGAGGTCGCTGCGTCGTGGAAGACGGTCATCGACCTCGTGAGCGGTCGCGACCCCGTGCTCGGCCAGCAGGAGACGTCGGTCACCGATGCCCTGCGCCGCAAGGGGATCAGACCCTGACCAATGGCCCACCCATACCTGCGCCACCAGCCAACCTCAGCGCACCCCCTTCGCAGACCCCGGCCAATGGCGCAGCCATACCTGCGCCACCAGCCAACCTCTGCGCACACCTCAGCGCGGGCAGTGCGGTCAGGCGGTCCGGGCCACCAGGGCCATGATCGCGGGAAGGGCCGCGAGCAGAACGATCACCGTGTCACCGAGGCGCCACCGCGCCGGTGCCCACCACGTCCGTCGGTATGCCGTGGCGAACCCTCGCGCATCCATCGCGACTGCCAACTCCGCCGCGGCCCGTAGCGCACGGATGAGGAGCCCGACAGTCAGGGCGGCGACCTGGGCGACGATCGACTGCGGCCGGCGCCAAGTGGGTCCCAGACCGCGGATGCGCCGAGCCCGACTGATCTCACCCCAGATGTCGCCGAAGGACTGCATCCGCTGCATGGCCGCCGAGACGGCGACGACCGGCCGGTCGGGCAGGTGCAGTCGCTGGGCCAGGGCATCACCGAGTCGATCGGTGTCGATGAAGGGCAGCAGGACGGCCGAAGGGAGCACGATGAGAAGGACACGGGTGAAGCCGTTGGCGGCGAGCTCGAGGTCGTGTCCGCCGAGCAGCCACGTCGACCAGGCAACCGACACCGCCGCGAGCGCGCCCGGGGCGAGTCGGACGAGCAGCGTGCGCAGCGGGGCGACCACGCCGGCACGCCTGCTCACGAGTCCGACGACGGCCAGCAGGAGTTGCAATGCCAGCAGCAGTGCGGAGACCCGCCATCCCGGGGAGAGGATCCCCGCGGGCACCGCGAGTGCCGATCCGAGAAGCAGGGCGAGTGGTCCCCGATCGGCCAGGAGCGGCCGCCCTCCCTCGGGATCGGCGGGGCGGGGCTGCGCCGTCAGATGTTGGACCGAGCCCGCCCGCGCGATGACATGGCTGTCGTGGGTGGAGGTGACGATCGCACCCCCCGCTTCTCGGTAGGCGGCAAGAAGCCCCACGACCGCGGCCCAGGTGTGGCGGTCCTGACCGACGGTCGGCTCGTCGGCGAGCACGACATCGGGCCCGTGGTGCAGGGCTGCAGCGACGGCCAGTCGCCTGAGTTCTCCACCGGAGAGGGTGCGCGGATCGGCTGCGGCCAGGTGGTCGAGACCCAGTGCGACGAGCAGGGCCATCGCCCGATCGCGAGCATCCGGGTCATCGAGTCCGACGTTGCGGGAGGTCGCGAGCACTTCGTCCAGGACTGTGCTGCTGACGATCGTCGAGCTGGCCCACTGCGGAATCCACGCGATGATCGCAGCCAGTTCGCGCGGGCTCAGGTCAGCCGGGGAGCGGCCATCCCGAGTCCGCACCGAACCCGTCGCCGTGGGCAGGAAGCCGGCCAGGGCATGGAGGATCGTCGACTTGCCGGACCCGCTCGGACCGACGAGGGCGTGCAACTCCCCGGGCCCAGGAGCGAGCGCCTCTGGCAGCGCCGCGGCGACGCGCTCGGTGACCAGCCCGTCCACCGTCCGGGTGCGTCGAGTCACGGTCAAAGGCGCCACCGTGTTCGCTGACGCCGCCTCGATCGCCGGCGCCGCCTCGGCCCCTCGACGAGGAAGCAGACCCGGCTCGACCCGGATCGGCTCGGGAGCCGGCGTCCCCGGCACCCAGACCCCCATCGCGAGCAGGTACTCCCGCTCCTGAGCGAGGGTTGCGGCAACGGGTCCGTCGGCGACCACCTGCCCCGACTCATCGAGCACGACCAACCGGTCGACGAGGTCGACCCATGGGCCGAGGACGTGCTCGACGACGACGAGGGTGAGCGAGAGTTCGGACACGACCGAGTCGACGGAGGCCCGCACCCCAAAAGCGTTGTCGGGGTCGAGCATGGCCGTCGGCTCGTCGAGCAGCAGCACCGAGGGCTCGAGCGCCAGCGCCCCCGCGAGCGCCAACCGCTGGGTCTGTCCGCCCGAGAGTGCCGAGGTGGGGGTGTCCAGCGGCACGTCCCCGAGACCGACGGCGGCCAACGCAGCGGTGACCCGAGACGGCATGTCGGCACACGGCATACCCACGTTTTCGAGGCCGAAGGCCACATCGCGACCCACGGTCGCCGATACCAGGCCGGCACCGGGTTCCTGCAGGACGAGCCCCACCGATCCCCGACGGGCACCGGGAGCCGCACCATCGATGCTGACCGATCCCGACAACTCACCCGCGTCGGCGGTCTCGAGGAGCCCGGCGATCCCGCGGAGCAGCGTCGATTTGCCCGACCCACTCGGCCCGACGAGCAGCACCCGCTCCCCCGCACGGATCGTCAGGTCGAGCCCGTCGAGGATCGGAGCCTTCCGGCCGTAGGGACGCCAGCGCAGATCCCGGACCTCGACCCGGGCGCCGGACCGGGGTTCAGACAGCGCGTGACTCCCGCGCCTCTTGCCCCGGCGGGAAGGCATTGAGTGCGCCCGCCCCAGCGAGGGTCCGGGTGATCAGCCAGCCCAACCCACCGGCGATGAGGCCACCAGCGACGGTGAAGATCACGAGGTAGGCGATCTTGAAGCCCCAGCTCCAGTCCACCCAGTAGACGAACCACTCGTAGACCGCCTCCATCGGCGCGGACAGCGCACCGGCGAGCAGGGCGGCACCGAGTCGGTAGGAGCCGTAGCCGAGGATCGCGAAGCCGATCTCGGCGCCGAGGCCCTGCAGGATCCCGCTGATGAGGGTCGTGAAGCCCCACTGGGTCCCCGGGATCATCGAGACGAGCGCGGCGACGACCTCGCACATCAGGGCCGCCCCGGGGCGCCGGACGACGAGCCCGCCGACGACTCCCGCGATCAGCCACGGCGCGGCCGTGATGCCGCTCAGCGGCGGGAAGATCGCCTTGAGCGGGGCCGACGGGGCCTCGTAGGCCAGCCCCCAACCCCAGTAGGCGATACCGAAGGCGGCACCGAGGAAGGCGATCGTCAGGATGTCGACGGTGCGCCAGGCAAGGAGTGGTCCGGTCGCGCGGATGCTGCCGACGCCGCTGATCTGGGGGCCCGAATCGGCCTGCTGAACTGCCATGTGTCTTTCCTTCTCCCGTGGAATCCGATGGATACCTCGGGGAGGCCGCGCCCACGGCATACGCCGGGATTGGCGGTGTGGACCCGACAATCCCGTATGCCGTGGACAGGACCTGAGATCTCGACTCCCTACGCCGGTGCGAACCGGATCAGGTGTGGAGGGTCTGCGGTTGCCCGCACTCTCAGCGCCGGAGCGCTCCCCTGTCGTTGAACACAGCCAGCGTACCCCTCGTGGGCAGAGACGGTCCGTTTCGGGGGCTTCTGTGCGAGAGTTTGCACGAGTTGGCGAGCAGGCGGATGCGCCTGCGGATCGAAAGGTGGGACCCATGGGCAATGTCGTGTGGAAGGCCCTCGCGGCCAGTTCGGCGATCCTCGCCGGCGTCGTGGCGACCAAGTTGACCGATCAGATCTGGCGCACGGCCGGCCAGGACGACATCGACCCGGCCGACCCGGAGAGCCCGATCCTGCAGGCGGTCGCGTATGCCGCACTCACCGGACTCATCGCGGCGGCGGTCAAGACCTACACGAGCCGCAAGGCGGCCCAGTACTACGTGAACTCCTCCGGACACCTCCCCAAGGGCCTCTGACCACAAGTCCACTGAGTACGGCTCCAGCCCCGGCGAGCCTGCGGGGCTGATGAGACTGGTGTGACTATCGTGGCGATCGGTGTGTCGTCCGCAGGGGAACGACCTCGTCCAGTTCACGGGTGGTCGGTCACATGTCCGCGAAGGCCTTCTACGGCAGCGCCGTGCTCATCGCTGCCGTCCTGGCTGCGGTCACGCACGGCACCGCGAGCAGCGCGACCTCCCCGCAGCAACCCACCAGTCACGACTCACCGACGTCGTTGACTGCTCACGCGTCCGCCTCTCCCACGACCTCGCCCTCGACGACGTCTCCGTCCGCCTCAGCGACCGTCCCGGACCGCACCGAGCGCATGCCGACCCCGTCCGGGGCCGCCACGGCCACCGACAACCCGTCGTCGCCCCCAACGCCTGCCCCGTCGACGCACACAGCCCAGACCGCACCGACCGGGGCGCCGGCCACACCTGCCCCGACGATCCCCATCGCGCCCGAGGGCGGCGTCATCCACCTGACCTTCGACGACGGACCCGAGCCCACCTGGACTCCTCAAGTCCTTGCCCTGCTCGCAGAGTTCGATGCTCGCGCCACCTTCTTCGTCATCGGTCGTCAGGCGAGCGCCCATCCAGACCTGATCGCGAAGGAACGAGCCGCTGGCCACGTCGTCGGCAACCACACCTGGAGCCATCCCAATCTCACCCAACTCTCGACCGCGGACGCCACCCGCCAGATCACGGACACCCAGCGCACGCTTGGCTCGGCCACCTGCGTGCGCCCGCCCTACGGCGCCGTCAACACCGCGGTCAACGCAACGGCAGCCAACCTCGGGCTCCGCGTCACCCTCTGGGACATCGACACCCGTGACTGGGAGAAGCCCGGAGCCGCGGTCATCGCCGAGCGAGCCATCAGCCAGGCTCACAACGGAGCGGTCATCCTCATGCACGACGGCGGCAGTGAGCGCTCCCAGACCTTGGCCGCGGCACGGACCGTCTTGTCCACCCTCAAGGCAAAGGGCTGGCGCTTCGAGCCCATCCCCGGATGCTGATCGTCCACTCGGCAACCCCGACACACCCGACACACCCGACGACCAGGTGATCAGAGTTCAAGCGTCCTGACGACGGGAACCCCCGGGCGATAGGCGAGGTGCTCGTGACTCGGGCCGTCAATGACAGCGAGGTCCGCTGGTCCACCCACCGAGAGCCGACCAGCATCGTTGCGCCGCAACGCCTTTGCTCCACCTCGGGTGGCCGCCCACAAGGCCTCGGCCGGAGTCATCCGCATTTCGCGCACGGCGAGCGCGATCATGAACGGCATCGAGGACGAGTAGCAGGTCCCCGGATTGCAATCGGTCGCGAGCGCCACACTCACCCCGGCGTCGAGCAATCGGCGCGCGTCGGGATACGGCGATCGGGTCGAGAACTCCACGCCCGGCAGGAGAGTCGCGGTCGTCGTGTCCGCGGCCTGCACGAGCAGGTCCACGTCCTCATCGGACAGATACGTGCAGTGGTCGACGCTCGCCGCCTCCAACTCGACAGCCAGCCGCACACCCGGCCCAGGACCCAGCTGGTTCCCGTGCACCCTGAGGGCGAGACCTGCTGCGGCACACGCACCGAGGATCTCCCGCGACTCCTCATCGGTGAAGGCATGCGGCGAGTTGGGTTCGCAGAAGACGTCCGCCCACTTGGCATGCGGCAGACAGGCCTCCAGCATCGGTCCGGTCACAAGATCGATGTATGCCGTCCGCTCACCGCGCGCTTCCGGCGGCACCACGTGGGCACCCAGGTAGGTGGTCTCGGTGGTGAATTCCCTTGCCACCCGCAGTGATCGGGCCTCGTCCTCGACAGTCAGGCCGTAGCCACCCTTGATCTCAACTGTCGTGGTGCCCTGTCGCCTCATCTCACTGATCCGTGAGGCGACGAGTCCGCGCAGGGTCTGGTCGTCGGCGGCGCGAGTGGCCGACATGGTCGTGGCGATCCCACCGCCGTCATAGGGAATCCCCGTCATTCGGGCCGAGAACTCCGCCGACCGATCGCCGGCGAAGACCAGATGGGAGTGTGAGTCGACGAATCCCGGGACGACGGCCCGGCCCCCGAGGTCGATCCGGTTCTCCGCCGCAGGAGCACGAGACGCCGGACCGATCCACGCGATGCGACCGCCCTCCACGACCACCGCAGCGTCCCGAACGATGCCCAGAGAGTCGCCACCGCGGCCGCCGACAAAGGCCTCCTCACAGGTCACCAGTTCAGCGATCCCCACGACGACCGTTGCGCCAGAACCGATCTCGTCCTGCTCCACGGAGTTCATGGCAGCCTCACCAGAGCCATCGCCTCGACGAGCAACGGATCGATCGGCCCGAGTCGGGTGTGTTCCCCGCCCGCCACCAGGTGCTCGCCGCCCACGACGACATCGGACACGTCAGCCCCGGTGGCCGCGAACACGATCTGGCTCCGATCGGTCCCCGCCGTTCGCCGGGTCTCCTCGCTCACCGCGATGAAGTCCGCCAATGCACCCACCGCAAGTCGCCCACCGTCGACCCACCCGAGCGACCGATACCCGGCCCGGGTCGCCGACTCGATCAGAGCCTCCGGTCGGAAGCGTCCCCGCTCGTGACTGAGCAGACGCTCATGCATCTCGATCCCTCGCAACTCCTCGAAGGGGTCGATCACGGCGTGCTGGTCCGATCCCAAGCAGATCGGAACGCCGTGGACCCGCAGCGCCCGACTGGGCCCGATCCCGTCGGCGAGGTCGCGCTCGGTCGTCGGGCAGAAGCACACCGTCGCCCCCGACGCCTCGAGAAACTGCAGGTCCCGCTCGCTCAGGTGGGTCGCGTGCACGGCGGTGAAGTTCTCGTCGAGCAGACCAGATCGACCCAGCAATTCGACGGGCGTGCGACCGTGAAAGGCCTGCACCGCAAGGTTTTCCGCGGGCTGCTCCGAGACGTGGGCGTGCACGACCTTGCCCTCGGTGGCATCGGCGAACTCGTCCAACTCGCGCGTGGTGAGCGCCCGCACCGAGTGGGCCGCCGCTCCGATGCGCAGCCGGTCACCATCAGCCAACTCGGCGACCCGCTCCGCCCACGCCGCCACGCTGCCGTCACTGAAGCGCTCCTGCACCTCGTCCAGCGCGACGTGCCCCTGAGGCGTCAACCCACCCTGGAGATAGCAGGTGTCGAGCAGGGTGAGTCGGATGCCGACGTCCTCCGCAGCCCTGATCAGCGCACGACCCATCGCATTGGGGTCCTCGTACCGCTCACCGCCGGCGCGATGGTGCAAATAGTGGAACTCCCCGACCGCCGTGTAACCAGTGGCGAGCATCTCAGCGAAGACAGCCCTGGCGAGCGCGAGATAGGTGTCGGGGTCGAGTCGGCTCGCCACGGCATACATCTCCTCCCGCCACGTCCAGAAGGTGCCGCCGCCCGCGTGGGTCCGCCCCCTCAGTGCCCGATGGAAGGCATGCGAGTGCGCGTTGGCGAACCCGGGCAGGGCGACGCCTCGGAGCACGGTGTCATCGCTCGCGGCGCGGACCCGCTCCTTGATCTGTGTGATCCGCCCATCGGCCACCGTGAGGCGCACACCCCACTGCACCTTGGTCGGCAGTTGGGCGTGCTCGCACCAGTAGGTCCGGGATTCCGTTGCAGTCATTGAGCATCCGTGAGGTCAGCGAGGACGTCGGCCAAGGCCTCGACCCCTGCGAGGCAGTCCGCCTCCTCGGCGAACTCCTCGGGCGAGTGGGAGACACCGGTCGGGTTGCGCACGAAGAGCATCGCCGACGGGATCCCGGCATTGGCGAGGATGCCGGCATCGTGACCGGCACCCGTCCCCAGCACGGGTATGCCGTGGAGCCGGTCCCGCAGCCGCCTCACCAAGGCGTCGTCAAAGGCGGTCGTCGGCGTCCACGACTCCTCGACGACCTCGGCGCCGAAGTCACCGAGAAGATCGGCCACCTCGCTGACCGTGGCCCGTACGCCTACTTCATCTGCCCCACGAGCATCGAGCCAGCCGGTGACATGACTGGGAATCGCGTTGACCCCGTTGGGAATTGCGCGCACCTTGCCCACCGTTGCGACGCAGCCGTGGGTCTGCGCGGCACGCCGGGAAGCGATCACCGCGGCGGCGAAGCCGAGCATGGCGTCCTCGCGGTCGGTCAAGCGGGTGGTTCCGGCATGGTTCGCGATACCGGGGACGTCGAAGCGCCAGCGACCGTGCGGCCAGATGTGGCTACCCACCGCAACGGGCCCCCCTCCACGGGCTTCCGGCGGAAGCGACGCAGCGTCCGGGTCGTCGGGATCGAGGGCCAGTTGCAGCCCCTGCTCGACGTGCAACTCGATGTAGGTCCCGATCCGGGCGAGGGCCTCAGGGTCCGGCCCCAACGATGACGGATCACGGCCCGAGAGCGCCACCGCCTCGGCCATGGTGAGGCCCTCGGCGTCGGTCAGAGCACGGGCGCGATCTGGATCGAGGACCCCCGTCAGCAGCCGAGAACCCGCGCACGCGATCCCGAATCGGGCCCCTTCCTCGTCGATGAAGTTGGCGATACCGATCGGGACGGCCGGTGTGAGGCCGCGCTCGCGCAGCGCGTCGACGGCGAGGAAGGCCGAGACCACACCGAGAGGTCCGTCGAAGGCGCCCCCGTCGGGCACCGAGTCCAGATGCGAACCCGTCACCACCCCTGGCCGTCCCGCCGCGACCGCGGCGTCCGGGTCGCCCCACCAGGCCCACTGGTTGCCGATCCGATCCGTCGTGACGTCGAGACCGCGCGCGTGTGCTTGCGCCTCGAACCATCCCCGCAGGTCGTGATCCTCGCGCGTCCAAGCAAATCGCCGAAAGCCACCGCTACCGGCATCGCGGCCCACCGGATCCAATTCGGACCACATCGTGCGGAAGGCACCCCGCACCGCTGGGTTGTTCATGGGCCCATTCCACCGCAAACCGGCAACAGGGGGGCTCGCTTGGCGGAGTCAGCTGTCTGAGGTGACAGACACCCTCTGTCCGGCTGGGGTCGAGCCGGACGCATGTCCGACCGGGGCGGACGCCTCGCCGACGGTTGAGGACATGGTGTCGAGCAGGTCGTGACCGAAGTCCTCGACGTCGTGCGTCTTCGCGTCCTCGTGGGCGTGCACGGTCTCGCGCAGCGGCACGTGCTTGATGAAGAGCGTCACGAGGAAGGCCAACGCGAGCAACGGAATCCCCAACAGGAAGACCACGTGCAGGCGCTCGGCCAGGCCTTGCCGGACGGCATCGGCCACGACGGGCGGCAGGGCTGCGAGCTTGCTGGGGTCAAGGACATCGCCCGCGGACATCCCACTGCCACCACCAGCAGCCATCTGGGCGGCGACCTCGGCCGGCAGATGGCCCATGATCGCTGCAGCCAGGCCACTGGTCATCACGGTGCCGAAGATCGCGATGCCGACCGTGGACCCGACATTGCGGAAGAACTGGGTCGAGGCCGTCGCCACACCCATGTCGCGCTGCTCCGCGCCGTTCTGGACGACGAGCGTGTAGAGCTGCATCGCCATTCCGAGCCCGATGCCGAAGACGATCATGGCGACGGTCAACTGGGTCTGGGTCGCGGTGTGGTCCATCCGGCTGAGCAGCCACTGGCCGACGCCCATGATGGCCACGCCGAGCAGCATGATCTCCTTGTAGCGACCGGTCCGGGTCACCAGAGCACCCGAGACGATGCCCAGCACGATCATCCCGACCATCATCGGCATGAGCACCAGGCCGGAGTTGGTCGCGTTGATCCCCACGACGCCCTGGGCGAAGACGGGGATGTAGATCATCGCGCCGAACATCGCCATGGCGATGATGAAGCTGGCAATGACGCTGAACGAGAAGACCGAGCTCTTGAAGAGTCGCAGCGGCAGGACCGGCTCTTCCGCCTTGGTCTCCACCCAGACGAAGGCGATGAGCGCGACCACGCCCACGGCATACAGGCCCAAGATGGTGCCCGACGACCAGGCATACGTCGTGCCACCCCACGAGGTGGCCAAGAGGGACGTGGTCAGTCCGACGGCCAACAGGACGATCCCGGCGACGTCGACCTTGGCGTCGCGGCGCTGGAAGGGGAGGTGGAGGAAGCGGGCGATGAAGAAGAGCGCGACGAGACCGACCGGGAGGGAGACGAAGAAGAGGGCACGCCAGCCGAAGTGGTCGGTGATCCAGCCACCGGTGATGGGGCCCGCGACCGAAGAGAGACCGAAGACCGAGCCCATGATCCCTTGGTACTTGCCGCGCTGGCGCGCCGGGATGATGTCGCCGATGATCGTCTGCGACAGCGGCATCAGGGTGCCCATGCCGAAGCCCTGGATCGCGCGGCCGAGGATCAGGATCCCGAAGCTCTGGGCGAACCCGGCGACGATCGAGCCGGCCATGAAGACCGCGAGGCCCGCGATGTAGAAGCCGCGGCGGCCGTAGAGGTCGGAGAGTTTGCCAACGATCGGCACGGTGACCGCCGAGACGAGCATGGCGGCGATCGCCACCCAGGAGTAGTGGTCCATCCCGCCGAGCTCGGCGACGATCCGCGGCATGGCCGGACTGACGATCATCTGGCTGATGGAGGCGACGAACATGCCGAGCATGAGGCCGGCGAAGACGCGCTTGTGCTCGGGCGAGAGAGTGAAGGGCGCAGGGGAGGAAACGGTCACATCGACCAGCGTAAACGGTTACTTGCATTTCGTGCAAGTTTGCATATGCCGTAACATTGCAGCCATGACCGCCGTCACGACCGCTCCACCCGCACCGTCTCCTGGTCCTGCCCCAGCCGAGGAGGGCCTGCGCGCGCGAAAGAAGCGCGAGACCAGCTATGCCCTCCACCGCGCCGCCATCGAACTCATCGATGAGCTCGGCGACGAGGAGCACTGTGAGGGCGTGCACACCGTCACCGTCGAGGCCATCGCCGCGCGCGCCGGCGTGTCACCGCGTACGTTCTTCAACTACTACCCGACCAAGGAAGCCGCAATCACCTTCACCGAGCCCGAGCTAGGCGACCGTCTGGCCGGGTGGATGCTCGATCGCCCCGCCGGCGAGTCCACCGCTCAGGCCGTTCGTGCGGTCATGCTCCGCCGGATCACCACCGTGGCCACGGACGAGGACTTCTGGCGCATGCGCCGCCGCGTGACCCGACGCCATCCCAGCCTCGCCGCCGCGATGATGGGGGCGAACGCCCTCTCCGACCGCGCGGTGGCCCAGGCCGCCTGTGATCGCCTCGGGGTCGCCGTCGTCGACGACATCACGCCCGCCGCGCATGCGTATGCAGCCCTCGGCGCCATCCGCTCCGCCCTCTGGCAGCACATGGAGTGCGGACTCAAGGGCTCCCTCGAGGCGCGCGTCGACGACGCCCTCATCGTTTCGGGGCTCATCGAGCCGAGGGACGATGCCGGGTGAGCACCGAAGGCGAGGCGAGAGCGTTCGCTGCACTCACGGCATACGGGATGGCGTATGCCGTGACTCGCCACGGGCGGGCGGGTTCCCTCGCGGAGGCGGCGGCATTGCGCGGGGTGGAGCCGGGCGACATCATCAAGACGCTCGTGGTCCGGCGGGGGGAAGGGGATCACCTGTTCGTGCTCGTGCCGGGGGATCGGGAGTTCTCCTGGCCGAAGTTGCGCGCGCTGCTCGGCGTCAATCGCATGACGATGCCCGGCGCAGACGAGGCGCTCGCCGTCACCGGTTACGAGCGCGGGACGATCACTCCCTTCGGTTCCCGGCGTGCACTGCCGGTCATCGCCGACGCCTCGATCGCGGGCCGCACGATCTCCCTCGGCGCCGGTGCCCACGGGGTCGCTGTCACGCTCGACGGTGACGACGTGATCCGGGCCCTCGACGCACGGATCGCCGACATCTCGGACTGATCCGGTCCGCGCATTCTTCCAAGTATCAGACGGGCCACCTTCTGCTCCTCTAGCCTGAAAGGTCAGTTGCTGACGCGGGAGAGGTGGGCCGATGACACGGCTTCGGAGATTCACGAGCATGCGCTTGGCGCGCGCTCTCTCCACTCCCCTGATGCGCCGGGTTGCCTTTCACCTGAGGCGAATTCGGACCGATCTCGATATTCACTTCTTCCGTGCGCTGGTGACAAGTGTCAGCATCACCGTGGTCGTCGCCGCGCTTCTCGTCACCGCCACCGAGCCCGACAAGCGCTCCCTGGCGGGGCTGGCTCGCTCGCTCTACTGGGCCGTCACGATGGTCATCGGCTCCGGGGATGCCAGCTATGTGAGCGGCGTCGTCGGCTACGTCGTGGGTTGGCTGCTCGCGTTCTTCGGGGTGGCCATGGTCGCCGCCCTCACCGCAGCGGTGGCGGGTTTCGTCATCGACTTCATCCTCCGAGAGGGGCAGGGCATGGGAGCCGCCGGCTACACCGACCACATCGTCGTCTGCGGGTGGAACACCACCGCCCGCGAACTGATCGACGAGTTGCGCGGTGACGAGTTCACCTCCAAGGTCGTCGTCATCCACGACGCCGAACGCAACCCCGCTGGCAGCGGCACCTACTTCGTGCGCGGAGACCCGACGAGCGCCGAAGACCTGATCCGCGCGGGCATCGAGGATGCGAAAGCAGCGATCGTCTGTCCGGCCGATGCCTCCAACGAGGCCGACATGCGCTCGATCCTCACCGTCCTCGCGATCGAGACAATCGCCCCCGAAGTGCGCACAGTCGTCGAGGTCAACAACCCCAAGCACGTCGAGCACTTCGAGCGCGCGCACGCCGACGAGATCCTCGTGACCCCGCGCTTGGCGTCAAGACTGCTCGCACGCTCGGCGCTCTACCCGGGCTTGGCCTCTCTCGTGACCGACATCGTCTCCGGCGGTGCCGGCTCCGAGCTCTATCGCGTCCTGCTCCCCGAGGAACACCTGGCGCTGGGCCTCGACGGCCTCTCGGCCCGGCTGCGGGCCGACCACAATGCCACCCTCATCGCCATCGCGCGCGGCGGTGTGAGCCACACCAACCCGCCGCCGGACTTCGTCCTCGAGGACGGTGACTACGCCGTCGTCGTCGCCGAGAGCCTGCACGCTCTGGCGCCACTGCAGGCCGAACACGCCTTGGGTCGGGCTCCGGCCTGAACAGATCCCGGCTCGTCAGGACTCGCGCATCGGGATCCGCACGCCCTGCTGCTCGGCCACCCGATCGGCCAGGTGATAGCCGGCATCAACGTGCCGAATCACACCCATGCCCGGGTCGTTGGTGAGCACCCGCTCGAGTTTCTCCGCGGCCAAAGGGGTCCCGTCGGCCAGACACACCTGACCGGCGTGCATGGACCGCCCGATGCCCACCCCTCCCCCGTGGTGCAGGGACACCCAGGAGGCACCCGAGGCGGTGTTGACGAGCGCGTTGAGCAGCGGCCAGTCGGCGATCGCGTCCGAGCCGTCGATCATCGACTCCGTCTCGCGATAGGGCGAGGCGACCGAGCCGCAGTCAAGGTGGTCACGACCGATGACGATCGGGGCGGAGATCTCACCCCGGGCCACGAGGTCGTTGAAGAGCGCTCCCGCCTTGTCGCGCTCGCCATAGCCGAGCCAGCAGATCCGGGCGGGTAGGCCCTGGAAGGCGATCTTCTCCCGAGCCCCGCGCATCCACTTCTGGAGGCGGTCGTTGTCAGGGAAGAGCTTCATGACGGCCTGGTCCGTGACCTCGATGTCCTTGGGGTCGCCGGAGAGCGCCGCCCACCGGAACGGCCCCTTGCCTTCGCAGAAGAGCGGTCGGATGTAGGCCGGGACGAACCCGGGGAAGTCGAACGCCCGGTCACAGCCACCCAAGCGCGCCTCGTCGCGGATCGAGTTGCCGTAGTCGAAGACCTCCGCGCCACGGTCCTTGAAGTCGACCATCGCCTGCACGTGGGCCGCCATCGACTCGCGCGCCCGGTCCGTGAACTCCTCGGGCTTCTTCTCCGCGAACTCCCCCCAGTCCTCGAGCTCCACCCCAATCGGCAGGTAGGACAACGGATCATGCGCTGACGTCTGGTCGGTGACGATGTCGATCGGCACCCCGCGACGCAGCAGCTCGGGGAAGACCTCGGCTGCATTGCCGACGACCCCGATCGACCAGGCCCGCTTCTCGTTCTTGGCGGTCACGGCGCGCATGATCGCCTCGTCGAGATCCGGCGCGACCTCGTCGAGATAGCGGTGCTCGACCCGACGGTACAGCCGCTCGGGATCGACATCGACGATGAGACAGACCCCGCCGTTGAGCGTGACGGCCAGCGGCTGGGCGCCGCCCATGCCGCCACAGCCCCCGGTGAGGGTCAACGTCCCGGCCAACGACCCGGCATACCTCTGCTCGGCGATCGCCGCGAAGGTCTCATAGGTGCCCTGGACGATGCCCTGCGTCCCGATGTAGATCCACGATCCGGCTGTCATCTGGCCATACATCGTCAACCCGAGGTGCTCCAACCTCCGGAACTCGGGCCAATTCGCCCAGTCCGGAACGAGATTCGAGTTCGCGATGAGCACGCGGGGAGCCCACTCGTGGGTCCGCATCACCCCCACCGGGCGCCCGGACTGGACAAGCATCGTCTCGTCAGCGCGCAGGTCGGTCAGCGTGCGCACCATGGCATCGAAAGACTTCCAGTCCCGCGCCGCACGCCCGGTCCCGCCATAGACGACGAGGTCATCGGGCCGTTCGGCCACCTCGGGATCGAGGTTGTTCATGAGCATGCGCAGCGGGGCCTCGGTCGACCACTGACGCGCGGTGAGGGTCGTGCCCCGCGGGGCCCGGACCGGTCGTGCACCTTCCATGACGTTCTCCTTCAAGCCGATTCGTATGCCGTGGTGTCAGGTGAGGGGGCCAGTGGCGGTTTCGGCGGCGGCCCGCAGGGTGCCGTCAACGACGAGCCGGTATGCCGTGTCGATCTCAGGTGCCAACCATCGGTCCGTGCCGGGCTGGCTGGCACCGGCAGCCAGCAGGGCCGAGACCACCGCGCCCGTCGCCGGGCCCGGCTGCAGGGGTGCCCGAAGTTGGATGCCACGTGATGCTGTGAGGATCTCGATGGCCAACACCCGCGCGAGCCCGTCGATGGACCGGCGCAACTTGCGCGCCGCCGACCAGCCCATCGAGACGTGGTCCTCCTGCATGGCGCTGCTCGGGATCGAGTCGACCGAGGCCGGCACAGCCAGCCGCTTCATCTCCGAGACGATGGCCGCCTGGGTGTACTGCGCGATCATGTGGCCCGAGTCGACTCCCGGGTCGTCGGCAAGGAAGGGCGGGAGCCCGTGGTTGCGGGCCTTGTCGAGGAAGCGGTCGGTGCGACGCTCCGAGATCGAGGCCAGATCCGCGGCGACGATGGCGAGGAAGTCAAGAGGGTAGGCCACCGGAGCGCCATGGAAGTTGCCATTGGACTCCACCCGACCGTCAAGGGTGACCACCGGGTTGTCGACCGCCGATGCCAGCTCGGACTCGGCCACGCGCTCAGCGTGATCCACGGTGTCCCTGACCGCTCCGGCGACCTGGGGTGAGCAGCGCAACGAATACGCGTCCTGCACCCGTGGGCAATCCTCGGTGTCATGTGAGGCGCGAATCGGACTCTGGGACAGCAACTTTCGGAGGTTGGCCGCCGACCGGGCCTGCCCGGGCTGAGGTCGAAGCGCGTGGAGGTCAGCAGCGAAGACATCATCGGTGCCCAAGAGGCCCTCCACCGACATGGCAGCGGCAAGGTCGGCCACGACCAGCAACTCTCGCAGGTCAGTGATCGCCAGGCACAGCATGCCTAGCATCCCGTCCGTGCCGTTGATGAGGGCCAGTCCCTCCTTCTCCTGAAGCTCAATCGGCTCCAGCCCTGAGGCAGCGAGCGCCTCTGCCGCAGGACGCAGTTCGCCATCGGCATCCCGCACGGTCCCTTCGCCGATCAATGCCAGAGCACAGTGCGACAAGGGCGCCAGGTCGCCTGAGCACCCCAGGGAGCCGTATTCGTGCACCAGTGGGGTGATTCCCGCATTGAGCATGCCGACATACGCCCTGAGCGTCTCGACCCGGACGCCGGTCCGACCAGTGGCCAGCGTCGAGATGCGCAGCAGCATCAGGGCTCGGATGACCTCGCGCTCGACCTCAGGTCCTGAACCTGCGGCATGGGAGCGGATCAGGGACCGCTGCAACTGACGTCGCAACGACACCGGGATGTGCCGGGTCGCGAGCGCCCCGAAACCGGTCGAGATCCCGTAATGCGGCTCCACGTCATCAGCCAGGCCCTCGATGATCGCGCGGCTCCTCGCGACCTCGACGATCGACGCGGGCGCCACCTCGACCTCAGCCCCGTTCCGAGCCACCGCGACCACCTCTGCGATGGTCAGGGCACCGATGCCGACTGACACGGGCGGCGCGGGCGGCGGCGTGTTGGTCATGTCCCCATGGAAGCGTGACTTCACCCTCCTCCAGAAGGCAGCCCACGGCATACCGTCTGGTATTCCAGACGCACGGAGAAGGGGGTGGGCCTGTCCTACGCTGTGCAAGTGATTGGTCCCCGCGTCATCGCGGTCCCCCTGCTCCTCACCCTGGGGCTCGCCCTCGGTGCCTGCGGGTCACCCTCTGACACCTCCGCACTGAGCCCTGTCGGCGAGCCTGATCGTTCCGGCTCCACCGCGATCACCGCGCCATCAGGTGGGTCGACTTCGTCGTCGGCCTCCGACTCCCGGTCGCCCACCCCGTCGGCATCCTCCGATGTCCCCCTGGTCGGGGCGATCGCCAAGGACCCGTCTCAGGACACGCGCACCAACGTGGCCGGCACCAATCAGTCGGGGTCTGCCGTGGACACAACGCTCAACGTCGTCGATGCCTCCATCCCTTACGGCCCTGAGCGGCGCGAGCAGATGGCCGGCTACGCCCTCCAGCGCTACGGCACCCGCACCTCATCACTGCGACCGAGCGCGATCGTCCTGCACTTCACCGAGAGCGACGACAACCCGTGGTCGACGATCGGCTACTTCGCCCAGAACCAGCCCAACGGCGGCATGTATCCCCAGGTCTGCGCCCACTTCGTCCTCGGCAAGGACGGCACCGCCTACCAGTTGGTCCCGACGGACGTCATGTGCCGCCACACCGTGGGCCTCAATCACGTCTCCATCGGCATCGAGGTCGTCCAGGCCACGCAAGGGCATTCCTCCGCATGGGCGGACCAGCAGATCCTCGATCGGCCGGCCCAACTCGCCGGCCTGCTCGGCTTGGTCAGGTCACTGCAAGCCCAGTGGGGCATCCCGAACGAACGCATCGTCGGTCATGGCACGGCCAATGACGACCCCGCCTTCCTCGACCTCACCGGCCTGCGCAACGACCACACCGACTTCGGCTGGCCGGCCGTCCTTCGCGTCCGCGAGCTTCTCGCGTCCAGGTCTTGAGAGCGGCGCCCCCATGTCCCACCCTGCACCCGCTGCCGCCTCCGCCCTCGACATCCTCGAGTTGCTCGCCCAACGCGGCGAGCCGGTGCCCGCCGCCACGATCGCTCGCACGCTGGGACTCCCCCGGTCATCGGTCTACCACCTGCTCACCGTCCTCACCGGTCGCGGCTACGTCACCCATCTCCCCGAGGAGCATCGCTACGGACTGGGCGTCGCTGCCTACGAACTCGGCTCGGCCTTCCAACGGCAGGAAGGGCTGGTCCGTCTCGCCCGCCGCGCGCTCGACCGCCTCGTCGACACCACCGGCCACAACGCCCATCTCGCCGTCCTTCACGGCACGGATGTCCTCTACGTGATCGAGCAGCGGGCGCCCCGCCGACCCACCCTCGTCACCGATGTCGGCGTCCGCCTTCCGGCGACCCTCACCGCCACCGGTCTGGCGCTGTTGGCAGCCCTCCCGGCGAGCCAAGTGCGGGCCCTCTTCCCCCGTCGCGAGGCCTTCGTCCAGCGGGAGGGGCGCGGGGTCACCTCTGCGACCGCGCTCCGCTCCCAATTGCAGCAGGTTCGCCATCGGGGGTATGCCGTGGAGGACGGGCTCGTTGACCCTCACCTGGCGTCGGTGGCCAAGGCGGTGCTCGACCACACCGGACATCCCACGGCCGCGGTCGCTGTCACCTGGTCCATTGACCAGACCAGCCCAGAGGAACGCTCACGGATCATCGACGCAGTGGCCGACGCGGCGGCAGATCTCACCAGGCGAATCCGGGGGCGAGCCGGGTGAACCCTCGCCCGGCGCACTCAGTCACTGCGGTCGTCCTGGCGGGCGGTGGTTCCCGCCGCTTCGGGTCCGACAAGCTTGCCGCACATCTCGCGGGCACCTCACTTCTGGAGCACCTGTTGGATCGGCTCCCGGCCGATTGGCCCGTGGTGTGCGTGGGCGCCCCCCGAGAGACGCATCGGTCGGTCTCCTGGGTCAGGGAGGATCCACCCGGGGGAGGTCCTCTGTCGGGAATCGCTGCGGCGGTCGACTGGCTCACGCGCGAAGCGGACCGATCCCTCATGCGATCGATCGTCGTCGTGATCGCCGGCGACATGCCGCACGCCGCCACGGCCGCGCCACGGTTGGTCGCCGATCTGCTCGCAGCCCCCACGGTCTCGGCCAGCGTCGCCGAGGACGAGACGGGCCATGCCAACCCGTTGCTCACGGCATACCGGCTCGATGACCTGGCTGCCCACCTGCCGCGACCCGCGCACGACCTCCCCGCCAAGCTCCTTCTCCGGCTGCCCCACCGCTTGGTGGCCATCGCCGGGATCGCCGGCCGCGATGTCGACACCCCAGAGGACCTCCGCGAGATCAGCCGAGGGACTCAGGGAAGCGCCTGAGAGGTCAGCGCTTGATCAGGCCCAGACCCAGGACCACGGTGGCCTCCTCGGCCACGTGAACTGCTTGCTCGACGGTTGGTGGGCCGTCCGTGAGCAGTCCGTCGAGCAAGAGAGTCGCCAGTCCGTGAGTGGTCGCCCACGCCGTCATCGCCAGGACCAGAGGATCACCTGCGGCGATGACACCAGCCGCCTGGCCGGCCTCGAAGGTCTCGACGAGGACGCTCTGCCCGACGGACTCCCACGCCCGTCCGAGCGCGCGGTCCGATTCGTCGCCCGCGTGGGCCGCCGACGTCTCGAGGGGGCTGCTCGGGCGAAATCGGCTGAGCATCCGGAAGCGGTGAGGGTGCTCAACGGCCCAGCGTACGTAGGCGATTCCGATGAGTTGAGAGGACCGAGCCTGGTCTCCGGCGGCACGGGTCGCCGAGCGGAGGTAGTCGGCAAGTTGTCGCGCCGCCTCCGCCGACAGCGCCTCGATGAGCCCCTCGCGATTCCCGAAGTGGTGAGTCGGCGCCGAGTGCGAAACCTCCGTGAGGCGCGCGACCTCGCGCAACGTGACGGCGTTCTCCCCCTCTGCGTCAAGAAGGCGCAGGCTGGCATCGAGGAGGGCTGAGCGAAGGTCCCCATGGTGATAATTCCCCCGACCGCTCACGGGACCCGAGTGTTCGCGACCCGACTTGACAATGTCAAGATCAGGCCTGAATCTTGTCACTGTCCAGATGTCGAGGGGGCGCCTGGGCTCGCAGGAGGGGATGCGGGCGCGGGCGTCGAGGCGGTGCAGGGAGACGCCTCGACGCTCGCGTCCGTGTCTGCAGTCAACTCGCCGCGGATGCACCGACACCACTGGCGGGCTGCGCGGACGTGTCGCGGCCTACGGTGGACTCCATGCAGGCACTCCTCATCACCAGTCCTGGCGGACCTGAGGTCCTCGTCACCGCCGATGTCCCCACCCCTGAGCCCGGCAGCGGCGAGGTCCGCATTGCGGTGGCTGCCGCCGGAGTCAACCGCGCCGACACCCTTCAGAGGCAGGGCCTCTATCCCCCACCCCCCGGCGAGTCCGACATCCCGGGGCTCGAGGTGAGTGGCGTCATCGACGCTGTCGGTGAGGACGTGACCGAGTGGCTGGTCGGCGACGAGGTCTGCGCCCTCCTCGCCGGTGGCGGCTATGCCGAGCAGGTTGTCGTGCCGGCCGGGCAGGTGCTCCCCATCCCGACCGACGTTCCACTCGTCGACGCCGCTGCCCTGCCCGAGGTCGCCTGCACCGTCTGGTCCAATCTCGTCCTCACTGCAGGGCTGATGCAGGGCGAAACACTTCTTGTGCATGGTGGTTCGTCGGGCATCGGGACGATGGCCATCCAGATCGCCAGGGCTCTGGGAGTGCGTGTCGCCGTCACCGCTGGATCAGAGGAGAAGTTGACCGCCTGTGCCGACTTGGGCGCTGACATCCTGATCAACTATCGCGAGCAAGACTTCGTCGAGGTGCTCCGCGAGGAGACCGACGGTCACGGGGCCGACGTCATCCTCGACAACATGGGCGCGAAGTATCTCGAACGCAACGTCCGGGCCCTTGCCACCAACGGCCGCCTCGTCATCATCGGGATGCTAGGTGGCACCCGCGGCGAACTCGACCTCGCCACCTTGCTGCGCAAACGCGGCGCCGTCCACGCGACCTCGCTGCGATCTCGTCCAACAGCGGAGAAGGCGGCGATCGTCACGGCGGTGCGTGACCACGTGTGGCCGCTCATTGCCAAGGGTGAGGTCCGGCCGATCGTCAGCTCACGGCATACCCTCGCCGAAGGCGCAGCCGCGCATCGTGAGATGGAAGCGAGCGGCCACATCGGGAAGATCCTGCTCACCCTCTGAGTCCTGACTCCACTCCGGGAGTACGTGCACACCTTCGTGGCAGGATGAAACGCATGCCTGAGCAGCCACAGAACGAGTCGCAGCAGTCGGACGAGCGCACCCCCCTTGTCGGCACGGTCACCGACGACAAGGTCGTCATCGTGACCGGAAACGGGATGGGCGTGGCCCATCGCGACGGAGGCGCGGACGACGCTGAGGGCGATGGCGAGCGGCCCGAACGCCGCCCCACCAACCCTGCCGACCTCGTCGAGGAGCCGGCCAAGGTCATGCGGATCGGGTCGATGATCAAGCAACTCCTCGAGGAGGTCCGCAGCGCGCCGTTGGACGACAAGGGCCGGGCCAGATTGGCCGAGATCCACGCCCGCTCGATCGCCGAACTCAAGGACGGACTGGCGCCCGAACTCGTCGACGAGTTGGAGCGCATTGCACTGCCCTTCAGCGAGGATGCGCCCAGCGACGCCGAGTTGCGGATCGCCCAGGCCCAACTCGTCGGTTGGCTCGAGGGCCTCTTCCATGGCATCCAGACCGCGCTCGTCGCCCAGCAGATGGCCGCCCAGGCCCAGTTGCAGCAGATGCGGGCGTTGCCTCCCGGTCACCCGGCGGCATCGGCGGGCGAGGGGCCGGGACAGACGTCGCCGGGTATGCCGGGTTCCGGCTCCCAGCCCGGCTCACCGGCCGATGGCCGGTCACCGAACGGCGGCACTGGGCAATACCTCTGACCTCCCAGAGTTGGGTGCGTTGGGATGGGTCAAGACCCATCCCAACGCACCCAACTCCGGGGTCAGGCGTTGGCGATCGAACGTCCCGCGGCTCGACCACTGAAGAGGCAACCTCCGACAAAGGTGCCCTCGAGAGCTCGATAGCCGTGGACCCCGCCGCCGCCGAAGCCGCTCACCTCACCCGCGGCATACAGGCCCTGGATGGGTTGCCCGGCGGCGTCGAGGACGCGGCCCTCTAGATCGGTGTGGAGGCCGCCGAGGGTCTTGCGGGACAGGATGTTGAGCTTCACCCCGACGAGCGGACCGTGCTTGCGGTCGGTCAGTTTGACCAGCGGGTGGGCACGCTTGGAGACCTTGTCGGCAATGTAGCGCCGGGCCTCCTTGATCGCCATGATCTGGGCGTCCTTGCCGTAGCCGTTGTCGAGTTGGGCGTCGCGGGCGAGGACCTGCCGCTCGACCTCCTGCGGGTCCAGGAGGGGCTGCGCGGTGAGGGCGTTCATCTTGGCGACGAGCTCGGCGACGGTATCGGCCTGGACGAAGTCGACGCCGTGGTCGAGAAAGGCCTGGACCGCTGGGTGGACCTTCGAGAGTGACCGGCCGGCCATGACCTTGGCGAGTTGCTTGGGGCCGTTGTCGGTGAGGTCGAGGTTCTGCTCGCTGCCAGAGAGCGCGAACTCCTTGCCCGCGATCGACTTGTTCGTGATGAACCACGAGTGGTCATGGCCGGTGCTCCGCAGGTGGGCGAGGGTGCCGAGGGTGTCATAGCCCGGGAGCAGCGGGGCGGGGAGCCGACGGCCCAGCGCGTCGAGCCACATCGAGCTCGGGCCGGGGAGGATCCGGATCGCGTGGTCGGGCCAGATGGGGTTCCAGTTGTTGATGCCTTCGACGTAGTGCCACATCCGATCGCGGTTGACCACGGTGCCTCCGGCGGCTTCCGTGATCGCGATCATCCGACCATCGACGTAGGCCGGGACGCCGGTGATCATCTCGGCTGGCGGGGGGCCGAGACGGCTGGGCCAGTTGGCGCGGACGAGATCGTGGTTGCCACCGATGCCGCCGGACGAGACGACGACCGCTTGCGCGGAGACCTCGAAGTCGCCGACGACCTCACGGTTGGAGGCCACACCGCGGGGGGAAGCGTCCGGGGCGAGGATGGACCCGGCTGCGCCCGTGACGGCGCCGCCTTGTGTGGTGAGGGAGTCCACCCGGTGACGCGGGAGATAGCGGATGCGGCCCCCGGCGATGTGCTCGCGTGTCTGCTCCACGAAGGGTTTGACGACGCCGGTGCCAGTCCCCCACGGGATGTGGAATCGGGGCACCGAGTTGCCGTGACCTGTGGCCGTGCCGTCGCCGCGCTCGGCCCAGCCGACGACGGGGAAGAAGGAGATTCCGCGGTCGGTGAGCCAGGAGCGCTTCTCGCCTGCAGCCCACTCGACGTAGGCTCGCGCCCACTTCTGGCCCCAGTGGTCCTGACCGGGAGCCCCGTGATGCGTGGTCAGCCGGTCCCAGCCGGCGGTGCCCTGCCAGTCCGACCAGGCCAGGTCGAAGGAGTCCTTGATGCCCAGTCTGCGCTGCTCCGGGGAGTCGACGAGGAAGAGCCCACCGAAGGACCAGAAGGCCTGCCCGCCGAGGTTGGCCTCGCTCTCCTGGTCGAGGAGGATGACCGAGCGTCCGGCGGAGGCGGCCTCGGTGGCGGCGACGAGCCCGGCCAGCCCGGCTCCGATGACGATGACGTCTGCGTCCATGGCCCCAGAACCTACCCGCCAGTCAGGACTTTCCCACCGGTCAGGTCCGGTCGGCGGTCACCGTCCAGCAGTTCGGGGCCCAGGCTGGCGAGCCGGAGGGCCCGTGGTGGCATGTGCATTTGGGAACCTCTGCAGTTGCCCCCAAATACGGGGCATGGCAGTTGCCCCCAATTCCGGGGCATGGCAGTTGCCCCAAAGGACGGGGCAACTGCAGAGGTTGCCAACACCACTGCCCGCGTCGGCCTCCGGGAAACTCAGGCTCCGGTCACGGTCTCCACTCGCACCCGGTGATCGTCCCCGACGATGAAGCGGACCAAATCCAGACCGGGAACGATCAGGTCGGCCCAGGGCTCGAGTTCCTCGGCTGGCGTGGTGTGCAAGACCGCCAGCGCACCCGTCAGCCCAGCCGCCCGCGCCGACTGGAGCCCGGCCACCGCGTCCTCGACCACCAGACAGTCCTCGGGTGCGACCCCCAGCCGCTCGGCGGCCAACAGGAAAGGGTCCGGATGCGGCTTGCCTCGCTCGACCATCGAGGCAGTCACCACGGTCTCCGGCCGGCGCAGACCAGTGGCGCACAGCCGCGCCTCGAGGAGCGGGTCCGTGCACGAGGTGACGATCGCAACGTGCGCACCTCCATCAACCAGTGCATCCAAGGCCTCGGCCGCGCCGGGCAGGACAATGATCCCCTCGGTGTCAGCCACCTCGAGCGCCTCGACCCGGCGCATGGAGGCCGCCTGTGCCTCGGTGTCGAGATGTGGCAACAACTGGGCGATCACGCCGGCAGCGGGCACGCCGTGAAAGCCGAGCAGGGCTTCAGGCGCCAAACCGTGCTCTGCCGCCCACGTCAACCAGGACCGCTCCACGGCCCCGATCGAGTCGATGAGGGTGCCGTCGAGATCGAAGAGGACAGCCCCGAAGGCGCGCTCCGTCAGCGACGACCCGTGCAACGACGAGGGATCCGCCGAGGTCTCAGGAGAGAAGGGCTCAGGCGACAACGGACCGGAAGTCATGTCTCCAATTTAGGGTGAGGTGATGCGCCTCGCTTCTGCCCGTCCACGCCTGGCGTTGACGAGTGCGACGATCGGCGCAGTGAGCCTGATCGGCGGATGGAGTCTGGCAGCCGGCGTGCAGCCCGACGGCTACAGCGCCACCCGGGACTCGATCAGTGCGCTCGCCGGGCACGAGGCAGCACAGCGCTGGGTGATGACGGCCGCCCTGGTCATCACTGGCCTGGCCCACGTCGTCACCGCCCTCAACCTCCCCAGCCTCGGCCGCCATGGACGCACCCTGCTGGCGCTGGCCGGCGTCGCCACCCTTGGGGTCGCGGCCGTACCGCTCGAGGGCCCCAGCGAACCCTCAGCCCTCCACACCGTCATCGCGGCCATGTCCTTCCTCCTCCTCGCGCTGTGGCCCGCCTTCTCCACCTCCCCTATGCCGTGGCGCGCCATCCACCGCGCGTATGCCGTGGCCGCCGTCGCCGCGGTGGCCACCCTCGGCGCGGTGGCGGCCGGCTGGATCGCGCTCCCCTTCGGTCTCGTCGAACGTCTCGTCGCCGCGCTGCTCGTCCTCACCCCCTGGTTCAGCGCGGTCACCGCGTGGTGGCTGGCCGGGCATCGCATCGGCTCAAAGCGCGTCCGGCGCAGTTTGGGTTTCGCGGTCATGGTGATGACCTGCGGCCTGTCCGGCACCGCGGCCACGGCCATCGCGCCGGTCACCACCGAGACCCGTCATTACGCCGCACAGGTCAGCCTCGACCCCAATCCGCTGGCGTCAGCGTCCTTGCTCGTGCCGACCGTCTTCGGCGACATCGACGTGGGCTTCACCGGCCTCGCACCCGGCATCCGAGCCCTGCCCCAAGTGAAGGCGAGCATCACCGAACTGCTCGCCCGCCCGAAGGTCACCGCGTCGACCCTCGCTCCGGGACCCCTGGAACTCGACAGCGCGGTCCGCTCGGCCGCCATCGACCTGGGCCTTCGCTTCTTCATCGGCGCACTCTTCGTGGCCGGGCTCGTCGTGGTCTTCGCCTACCTGCGCCGCAAGCGATGGGCGGGGCGCCGCACGCTCGTCCGAGCCCTCGCTGCGGCCACGATCGCCACCCTCGTCACCGGCGCCTCCGTCGCGCTCACCTATCGACCGGAGCGGGCCAGCGACTTCGCGAGCACTGGGGTCCTCAGCACCGTCGAGGCCAATGCTTCCCTCCTCCAGGATGTCGAGGCGCGCTCCGCCGACGCTGCCCCCTACCTCACCAATCTCGTCGCTCTCGTCTCCTCCCTCAAGAGCCGTTACACCCCTGCCGCGGCCGACTCGCCAGCTGCACTGCGACTTCTCCTCGTCTCGGACCTCCACGTCGGCAACCAATACCCCCTGGCCAAGACCCTCATCACTGAGGAGAAACTTGACGCCGTCATCGACAGCGGCGACCTCGTCACCTTCGGCACTGTGCAGGAGGCCGAGGCGGCCGGGATCTTCCAGGGCATCGCCTCACTCGGAGTCCCCTACTTCTTCGTCCGCGGCAACCACGACGCGACGTCGAGCACCGACACCGCGCTCCTCGATCGGCTCGCCCGCATCCCCAATGTCGTTCTCCTCCAACCCACGTCGGCGAGTTTCACGGAGGCCCAGCTCCACGGCATACGCATCAGGGGTGTGAACGACACCCGCTGGTTCGGCGACGACGGCAAGCGGACGGCCGCTCGCCAGGAGCCGGCCATCGCGGCCTATCGAGCCGCCTACGCCGACGACCCCGCACCCGATCTGCTCGTCACCCACCACCTCGTCGTCGCGCGCACGCTCGATGCAGCCGTCAGCATCAACGGGCACATGCACACGCCCTTCCTCGAAGGGCACCGGATCCAGGTGGGCACCTTCACCGGCGGCGGTCCCTTCACGCACTATGTGGCGACCGAGGACGGTGCCGAACTCGCCGGTCAGCCGTCGGCCTTCGACATCCTCACCTTCGGGGAGGACTGTCGGGTCACGAGCCTGAGTCGCTTCCGCTTCCGCAACCTGATCGAGGGCAGACCCGCCTACGACGAGGTCGCGCTCGTCAACGGCTCTCGCATCGACACTCGCCCGGTCGATCCGGCCCGCGCGTGCGCGTCCGATCAGGGCCTCACGCAACGCACCGTCGTCCTGCCACCGTCGGACCCCACGCCCTGAGCGATCACCGGTGCGGGGTGGTCACCTCACGGACCCGGTATGCCGTGGCCACCTCACCGGGCTTGCCGCAGGACAGCGGGTGGGGAGGCAGTTGCTCTGCCGTGACCTCGACCCAGCGGGAGGTCTCCCCCAAGCCGACGACCTCGACGGTGCAGCGGCCATCGACGGGGTCGGAGATGGTCGCGATCTGGATGTCGCCGAGTGCTCGGGGCGCATCGGGCGTCGCTGCCTTGACTTCGGCGAGCCCCCAGACGTGAGCAGCCTGTGCCGCTGGCGAGAGGCTGGTCAGGCCGCGCAGGTGGCCGGGATCGACCTGCCCCTCTCGGTCACCCGTGAAGACCTTGACCGCGTTGCTCTGGTCGAGGCGGCCGTAGCAGGCGCCGGAAGGCAGCACGAGCGCGGTGCCCGCGAAGCGGTGACCGTTGAGGTGGCTGCACTCCCAGACCTCGCCCTCGAAGGCCTTGTTGACCATCCCCGCGACGGGGCGTCCCTTGATCGCGCAGCAGGCGTCCCGCACCCCGTGCGTGCACACGAGGATCAGGTCGGGTGCGGGCTCCCCGAAAGGCCCGCCGACCGTCGAGAGCGCGTTGATGGCCGCGTCGAGATCGGTGACATTGCGCCACGAGCCGACGATCGACTGACCCGACTCGATGTCGACGACTCGCCACGTCTTGGCCTCGTGGTCGGCGGGCTGGCGGCCGATGCGCCGGACAAGGAGCAGTTTGGCGAGGTTGTGGGCCAGCGCCGTCTCGATGCGTTCGGCGACCGGTCCGGCCAGCGGCGCGGTGTCGAGGGGCTGCTTGGCCCACGGCCCCGGATGCTCGATGAGCAGCCAGCGGCGAGCGGTCGGTGCGGTGCCGGGCAGGGGTTCTTCGCGCAGCGCGGACGCGACCGAACACCGGTCGGAGTCAGGAGCCATGGGCTCGATGCTAGGCGGGATCGGAAGGGAACCCGAATCAGCCCTTGAGGCCCTCGAACATGTCGTCGCGCCACTCCGGGACGTCATCGGGCACCTGACCCGGCGTGGTCCCGGCGAGCGCCTCCTCGCGGTGACGCAACTCGACTCGTCGGATCTTGCCGGAGATGGTCTTGGGCAACTCGTAGAACTCGATCCGGCGAACCCGCTGCCACGGCTGCAGGTGCTCACGTGCGTGGGCGAGGATCGAGCGCGCCGTGTCGGCGTCAGGCTCATGCCCGGGAGCCAACGCGATGTAGGCCTTGGGCACCGCGAGCCTGACCTCGTCCGGGGCCGGCACGACCGCCGCCTCCGCCACGGCCGGATGCTCGATCAGGACCGACTCGAGCTCGAAGGGGCTGATCTTGTAGTCGCTGGCCTTGAAGACGTCATCGGTGCGGCCGACATAGGTGATGTAGCCCTCGGCGTCACGGGTTGCCACGTCACCGGTGTGGTAGAAACCGCCGTCCATGGCCTCGGCGTTGCGCTTCTCGTCGCCCTGATAGCCGGTCATGAGGGACAAGGGATGGGCCGAGAGATCGAGGCAGAGTTCACCCTCCCCCTCGCCCTCCACGAGACCGCCGGTCGACGGGTCGACGAGAGCGACCGGCATACCGGGCAAGGGGCGACCCATCGAACCCGGCTTGACCACCGACCCCGGCGTGTTGCCGATAGCCGCCGTCATCTCAGTCTGCCCGTACCCATCGCGCAGGGTGAGGCCCCACGCCTTCTCGACCTGGGCGATGACCTCGGGGTTGAGCGGCTCACCCGCACCGATGACCTCACGGAGGTCCCCGGGGCCGCCGGAGAGGTCGGCGTTGATGAGCATCCGCCACACGGTCGGCGGCGCGCAGAAGCTCGTCACGTGCTTTTCGCGGAGTTGCTGCAGGAGCGCCTCGGCGTCGAAGCGCTTGTAGTTGTAGAGGAAGATCGTCGCCTCCGCGATCCACGGCGCGAAGAAGCACGACCACGCGTGCTTGGCCCAGCCGGGGCTGGAGATGTTGAGGTGCACGTCGCCCGGGCGCAGTCCGAGCCAGTACATCGTCGACAGGTGCCCGACGGGATAACTCACCTGGGTGTGCTCGACGAGCTTCGGGCGACTGGTCGTGCCGGACGTGAAGTAGAGGAGCACGGGGTCGTTGGGCGCCGTCCCCGGGTGGGGGGTCGGCGGCACATTGATTTCGTATGCCGTGAAGAGGTTGGCCCAGCCGTCTCCCGGGTCGCTCGTCTCACCGACACTGATCCGGCCGAAGTCGCCCTGGATCCCGTCGAACTTCCACGTCTCCGAGGGGGTCGTGACGACGAAGCGCGCGTGCCCGCGCGCGATCCGGTCCTCGAGGTCTGAGGTGCCAGCCGCCGTCGTGGTCGGCATGATGACCGCGCCGAGCTTCATCACGGCGAGCATCAGGTCCCAGAGTTCGACCTGGTTGCCGAGCATGAGGATGACCGGGTCACCCTTGCGCACGCCCTGGGTGGCGAGCCAGGCGGCCACCCGGTCGGAGCGGGCGGCAATGGCGTCGAAGGTCAGCTCCCGGCT
>Ga0116184_10000400_pt1 | contig 51265 bp, 36 predicted proteins | sample AD_JPNNA5_MetaG_FD_89886 | JGI IMG/M metagenome (GOLD analysis project Ga0116184, IMG submission 89886) | Active sludge microbial communities of municipal wastewater-treating anaerobic digesters from Japan - AD_JPNNA5_MetaG | ecosystem: Engineered > Bioreactor > Anaerobic > Digestate | place... | reverse complement strand
GTCGGCCGACACCACCATTGTGCCCGAAAAGGCGACGGTTTGTATCCCGGCGGCGATCGACGAGTACGAAACGCCGGCTTTCATGTTCCGCCAGCCGTCGCTGTGCAAGCCGGAAACAACCTTCAGCGCCGATTACGCGTTGGCAAACAAAGCCAACGGCATCGCCTATTCCGTCGAATCGGAGGAGCTCGGCGGCATGCTGCCTTACTATATGGGGCACAACGCCGCCCTGATTATGCCCGAGTCTGTCTATTTTGCCGACCACCCGGAATACTATGCCCTCAATGAGGACGGGGTGCGGACGACCGAAAACCCCTGCATGTCAAACCCGGCCGTCATCAAAATCTTTACCGATTACGCTGTCGATTTGGTAACAAACAATCCGGGGCTGCAGTGCTTCCAGATCAGCCTCAACGACTCCGGCGAATACTGCCGCTGCGACGCGTGCGAGGCGATTTATGCCGAGGAGGGCGGCGTCACCACCGGCACGCTGGTGCGGATGCTTAACGCCATCGCCGATCAAGTCGCCGCCATTAACCCGGAGTGTAAAATCATCACGCTGGCCTACGCCTGCAGCGTCGACGCCACCATTACACCGGTCAGGGACAACATCATCGTCTATTTCTGCCCCATCTCCATGTGCTATGCCCACCCGCTGGAGACCGACACCTACGACGAGTCGGTCAAATTGCGCAAGCAGTTCGACGACTGGAGCAAAATCTGCAAAAATATCTTTATCTTCGAATACCCGGTCATTTATGATATGTATCCGCATCCGTACCCGATTTGGGACGCGATGCAGCCGAACATTCAGTACTACCTCAAAAACGGGGCGACCGGCCTGTATGTGGACAGCAACGCCTCGTGCGACGCGAACTTCCTGTGCATGACCTCCTGGCTTTACGCCAAGCTGCTCTGGGACCCTTACGAGGATATGGACGCGCTCATGAGCCGGTTTATGAGACTCTATTTCGGAGACGGCTGGCAGTATATCAAAGAATATACGCGCATGATATCCGTCGAGTGCAACGGCAAAACAATCGCGGGGATTCAAACCCACATGAAGTGCTTTGACCTCAACCAGCCCGGCCTGATGGCGATGACAAAAAATCAAATCACTTATTGCGACGAACTGTGGGCAAAAGCCAAATCGCTGGCGAAAGAGGACTGGCAGCTGAACAATTTGAGAAGCTGCGAGATTTCGTGGCGGAGCTGGAAGGCCTGCCATTTCTACGGGGAATTCTCGCGCTTTCAGGCGCCTTCCGTTTGGACGGCAAGCAATCAAAAACTCTTCGAGGACCTCACCTCGCTCGGCTTGACCCAGTTCGACCCGGGCAACGACTATGTCACGCTCGAGGAGTTCGATAAACTCGATTTGAAGTATTTATACCCGCAATACTGGACCTGGCGGCAGCTCGGCAAGGATATGCAGGGCAAAGCGGACAACCTCGGCGATATTATTTGGGGATGGATTACGGATATCGAGATTTGACCATTATCAGATGAGAGGTACGAAATGAAACAGCCGAACATCCTTTTTATCATGTCCGACGATCACGCGGCGCACGCCATCGGCTGCTACGGGAGCGTCATTAACCGCACGCCGAACATCGACCGCATCGCCGAAGGGGGCATGCGGCTGGATAACTGCTTTTGCACCAACTCCATCTGCGCGCCGAGCCGCGCGGGCATTCTGACCGGGCAGTACAACCACCTGTGCGGCGTGCGCACGCTCAACGAACGCTTTAACGGGCGGCAGCAGACCTTCCCCAAAATGCTGCAGGCTGCCGGTTACCAGACCGCCGTCATCGGCAAGTGGCATCTCGGGCACGGCGGCGACGCGGACCCGACGGGTTTCGATTACTGGAACGTTCTACCGGGGCAGGGGGAGTACCACAACCCGCGCTTTTTCAACATGGGCGCCAAAACCAAAAAAGACGGCTATGTGACCGATATCATCACCGACCTGTCCCTGGACTGGCTGCGCCGCCGCGACAGGGAGCACCCCTTTCTGCTGCTGTGCCACCACAAGGCGCCGCACCGCCCCTGGGAACCGGACGACAAGCACGCCCGGATGTATGAGGATGAGGAAATCCTTGAACCCCCGACCTTCGCCGGTGACCACTCCGGCCACGCGCGCGCGGCAAGGGCGGCCAAAATGCGCATCGAGGACCTCAACCCCATCGACACCAAAGGCAGGCCGCCGAGGGGCCTTTCCGCGGCGGAAAAAAAGCGATGGAAATACCAGCGCTACATCAAAGACTACCTGCGATGCATCGCCTCGGTCGACGACAATGTCGGACGCCTGCTCGACTATCTCGACGAGGACGGCGTCGCGGAGGACACCGTCGTTATCTACACCTCCGACCAGGGCTTTTTTCTGGGCGACCAGGGCTGGTTTGACAAACGATTTATGTATGAGCCGTCCCTGCGCATGCCCTTTGTCGTCCGCTACCCGCGGGAAATCGCGCCCGGCGGCGCCTGCGGCGACATGGCGCTCAACATCGATTTTGCCGAAACCTTCCTAGACTATGCCGGGCTGGATATCCCCGCCTCGATGCAGGGAGCGAGCCTGCGCGGGGTGCTGCGCGGCGAAACGCCGCCCGGATGGCGTACTTCGATGTATTACCGCTACTGGATGCACAAAGACAATCCGCACAACGTCTGGGCGCACTATGGCATCCGCACACATGAGTATAAACTGATTTACTACTACGCCGACAAACTCGACACGCCGGGACCCTTCTATCCAAGCCGCGGCGAGCCCGGCAGACCGGAAAAGCCGGAGTGGGAACTATTCGACCTGAAAAAGGACCCGCTCGAGCTGCGCAGCGTCTACGGCCTGCCGGAGTATGAAACAATCACAGCCCGCCTGAAAGACGAACTGTACGCACTGAAAGACCGTTTCGGGGACAAGATGTAGAAGTACGGGCTCTTTTACCGCATTCGCCTGTTAACCGTGGCAAGCAGCATGGTTGTGTTTGGCCCGGCAGGGGTTATAATGGGGATACGGAAACCGCGAATATATTTGAAAATAAATCATAAGGGCGTGACGTTATGACGTTCAAAACAGTAAAATCGCTCATCGCTTATGTGGTCGGCGTCATCATGCTGGTCAGCAACCTGATCAACCCGCCGCCGGCTCCCTTTGTCCCGCCGCCCGATATCATTGACCCCGTTACCGTCGAAACCATGGCAATTACGCAAAACGGCCGGAGCGATTACGTGATTGTCCGCGGCGCCAACTGCCGCGCGTCGGAGCTCAACGCGGCCTATACGCTGCAAAACTATATCGCCCAAATCTGCGGGGTCACCCTGCCGGTCGTGACGGACGAAACCGCGATACAGGCAAAAGAAATTATCGTCGGCAAAACCAACCGCGAAGGCGGCGGCTATACGGTGGACCGCGCCGCCCTCGGGGACGAAGGGCTGATGGTCAAAACCGTCGGGCAGAAGCTCGTTATCGCCGGGGGAGAAAAGCGGGGCACGCTTTACGGTGTTTATACCTTCCTGGAGGAAGTGCTCGGCTGCCACTGGTACACGTCAACCCTGATTGTGATTCCGCACATGGATGACCTGAAAATTCCGGTGGATATTGACATTACCCAAAAGCCGGTCTTTGAATACCGCGAGACCGACTGGCTCAGCCCGCACGACCAGACATACAGCATCGCCAATAAGCTCAACGGCAACACGTACCGGCAGCTGAGCGAAGAGCAGGGCGGCACGATGGGTTATACGGGCGGATTCTGCCATACCCTGACGACATCCATCCTGCCTTCGAGCGTCTATTTTGCCGAACACCCGGAATATTACGCTTACAGAGAGGATAAAAACGCCAGGAGCCCGAACCAGCTTTGCCTGACCAACCCCGAAACCCTGCGGCTGGTCATCGCGCAGGTCAGGGAAATGCTCGCCGCCAATCCGGATACGCAGATTATCTCCCTGACCCAGCATGACAACGGCGATTACTGCCAGTGCCCCGCCTGCAAGGCGGTGGACGAATATGAAGGTTCGCAATCCGGCACCATGATCCGTTTTGTCAATGCCGTGGCGGACGCCATCAAAGACGATTACCCGAACGCGGCCATCGACACCTTCGCTTATACCTATACCCGCAAACCTCCGCTGCACGTGATTCCGCGGGATAATGTCATTGTCCGCCTCTGCTCGATTGAGTGCTGTTTTGCGCACCCCATCAGCGACCCCAGCTGCGCCAACAATGCCGCTTTCAACAGTGATATTCTGGGCTGGCAGAAGATATGCAACCGGATTTATATCTGGGATTATACGACGGAGTACGGCAACTTCCTGGATATGTTCCCGAATTTCGGCGTCCTGCAGCCCAACATGCGCTTCTTTGCCGCGAACCATGTCAAAGGCGTCTATGAAGAAGGCAACTATTTCGCCGCGCAGTCAAACGGCGAGTTTGCCGAACTGCGCGCGTATATGCTGGCGAAACTGCTTTGGAACCCGGATATCGATTACGATAAAACGATGAATGATTTCATGAGGGCCTATTACGGCAAAGGCTGGCAGTACATCCGCGAGTTTATCGATATGACGATCAAGAACGCGGGCAGGGACGGCGGCCACATGACCATTTCCGAAAGCCCCGATAAAAAAGGCTGGCTGGATTTGGACAAAAGCGAGATTCAATATTGCGACGATTTATGGAAAAACGCGGTCGCCCTCGCGGATACTCAAACCCAGCTGAAAAATGTCCGGATGTCGGAACTCTGCTGGCGCCAGTGGAAAGGCAACAATAAAGTGCTGGAGTTTTCCCGCCTGCAGGAACCGTCCGCCTGGATAGCGGCGAACAAAGCGCTGTACGACGACTATGTGAAATACGGCGTCGCCTACCGCAGCGAAGGGCATCTGCTGACGACAGAAGCCATCGGCTGGTATTTGTATATGCCGACCAAGTGGCGGTAACGGCGTCCGGTCGCGAAGTGTCGCGAGAATAAGAGATAACCTGTGTTATCGGCGCGGCCGATGCCATGAAACGCACCGCGAACGGCAGAACTTACCGTCAATGGCGGCGTGCTCGATATCAATTATTGAAGTCCGCATCATTATCGTAACCGCGTTGCTCCCAATAGCCCTTGTAGTCCGCGTTGTCGGACAGTTCTATCCGGTCAATCCACTTTGCCCACTTATAGCCCAGCTTATCCTCCGCAACCAGCTGGAAGGGGAAGCCCCTCTCCGGCGGGAGGACAACGCCATTCATTTTATAGGCCAGTATCATATTCTTATCCAGAATGGTTTTCAGCGGCAGCGAGGTGGTGTATCCGTCCACCGAATGGAAAATCACCGTGTTTGCCTGCGCTCTTGCCTTCGACCGGTCAAAAATATCTTTCAGTAATACGCCCTCCCATAAAATGGTGACGTCCCAGCCCTCCACGTAGTGGATGGTGACCACCTTGCTGTATTTCGGGTTGGCCAGCACTTCGGCATATGTATAGGAAGCCGTTTTTTCGACCAGCCCGTCCACCTTGAGCCTGTAAGTTTTGATATCCACTTTTTGCGGGCCTTTAATCGAGTTCTCCCTGAAATCTTTGATGGAGCCCAGCTTTTCGCCTTGGTACTCGTTGATTTCCGCCTCTGCCAGACTGTTGATGTTGCTGCTGCCGTTGGAAGCGCAGCCGAAAAGGCCCGGCAACAGCAAAGCGCAGAAAGCCATGCAAAAAAAGCGTTTCATCAACATTTCATCTCCTCCTTTCGCGGGATGAGCGTGATTTCTTTGTCGGGGTCCTTCTCCAAGCAGGCACAGTCCTTTTATCAGCGGATATGGTTGATTGTAGTATAACGACTTTTACCTGTCAAAGAAAAATGTTGCTCAATGAGACCGTGAAATGCCGAAATAGCACCAAACTTCTGTTGTTAGTGTTTATTATTATTAATAGAAATTATTTGTTAAGCCTTTGTCCCGTTGGCGCGTTCAAATGAACCGGAATCGACCTGCCGAAAGGGGATACAGCATGAAACCGATGACAACGCATGAACGCTTTTCGCGCATGTACGCGCATGAGCAGGCCGACCGCGTGCCCATCGTCGATTCGCCGTGGGCCGGTACGCTCGCGCGCTGGCGCAAGGAGGGCATGCCGAAAAACGTGCCGTGGTACGAATATTTCGGCGTCGACCATACCGTCAGCATCGATGTCGACAACTCCCCCAGGTACAAAGGCGGCATGATCGAACTGACACCCGATTATACCGTTTTTACCACCAACTGGGGCGCGACGTTAAAGCGTCAGAATCATGCCGACTCCACCCCGGAGTTCCTCGATTTCAAGGTCAAAACGCCCGACGACTGGCTCAAGGCGAAAGCGCGCATGACCCCTGTCAAAAGCCGCGTCGACTGGAGCTGCCTGAAACGCAACTATAAGACCTGGCGCGAAAACGGCGAATGGATTGAGGCGGGATTCTGGTTCGGGTTCGATGTCACGCACTCCTGGTTCATCGGAACGGAGCGGCTTTTGGTCGCCATGGCGGAGCAGCCGGAATGGTGCGTGGATATGTTCAACCATTTCCTGGATTTGGACATCGCCCTTTTCGATATGGTTTGGGACGCCGGCTATACCTTTGACTGCATCAGCTGGCCCGACGACATGGGCTACAAGCAAAACCAGTTTTTCTCGCTGAAGATGTACCGCGAACTGCTCAAACCCGTCCAGAAGCGCGCTGTGGAATGGGCGCACGCAAAAGGCATCCCCGCGCATCTGCATTCGTGCGGGGATATCCGCCCCTTTATTCCGGAACTGGTCGAAATCGGCGTCGACGCGCTCAACCCCATCGAGGTCAAAGCCGGCATGGACCCGTATGCCATCAAAAAAGAGTTCGGCGACAAACTGGTTCTGCACGGCGGCCTCAACGCCGTTTTATGGGACGACGCGGACGCCGTCGAGGAGGAAATGCGGCGGCTCATTCCGGCGCTGAAAACGGACGGCGGTTATATTTTCAGCTCCGACCATTCCATACCCAACTCCGTCAGCCTCGCGACCATGCGCAGAATCGCGGACCTGGCGAAGGAACTCGGGGCATATTGAGAAGCGATATTTACCGGCTCATTTGCTATGTAAAAGATTATTATAAAAACAGCGGTTTTTTCCCAAGCAAAAAGTCTTCCAAACCGAGGTTTGCGCTCCCGATGACGAGGGAGAGCGTTTCGGGGTACAGTTTTTTGAACTGAAGGCTTCCGCCCGCGTTTTTCACCCGGCCGCTTTTCACCTCAAGGGCGGTCAGGCTGTTTCCTTTTTTGATAACGAAACCCACCTCGTGATTGCGTTCGCGCCACCAATACACTTCAAATCCTTCTTCCTTTCCGCGCGCGAGCAGATAAGCGCCTACCGCGCTTTCAACCAGCCTGCCGCGTTCGGCGGGGTTTTCGAGCAGCCGCCGCCTGCCGGAGCCGTCAGCATACGTCATCAGAGAGGTGTCATACACCATAAATCTCGGCGAACTTTTGCGGGCGCGTATTTGATTGCCGGAATAGTTCTGCAGACCGGTCAGTATATTGGCTCGCGTGAGCAGTTCAAGATAATGGGCCAACGTCACGGTGTTCCCTGCGTCCTGCAACTGGCCGAGCAATTTTGTATAGGATAATTCCTGCGCGCTGTATTGTGAGCCCAGCACAAACAGCGAGCGCAAAAGCGCGGGCTTTCTGACTTCTTCCATCATCAAAATATCCTGTGAAATCGTGGGCTCCACAATGGAAGCGCCCATATAACGCGCCCAGCGGTTTTCATCCCTGATGAGCGCCGCGGCTCCGGGATACCCGCCGAAGAAAAGAAAATCGTCAAGGCTGTAACCGAACGCTGCTTTGCATTCGGCATAACTCCAATGGGGAGAATATAAGATTTCATATCTGCCCATCAGGGATTCCGTGAGCCCCTTTTGCAGCAGCAGGGAAGAGGAGCCTGTCAGAACCACCTTGAGCGGCACGTTTATTCTGCTGTCCTCATCCCAGAGCAATTTGACGATTGAAGACCATTTGTTGATTTTTTGAATTTCGTCAACCACCAGGATAGCGTCGCCCGTTTTTGCGAGGGAGCGCGCTTGCTCCCATTCGTTGCGCAGCCATTCTGCGGAAACGAGGTTTGGGTCATCTGCGCTGACGAAATGCTGTGGGGCCTCCAACCGTTTGAGCGCCTGAATAACGGCGGTTGTTTTGCCCGTTTGCCTCGGACCTGTAACTATTTGTATAAACTTCCTCGGTTCTTCCAATCTTTCCGCTAACTGCGCGACCAAAGCACGGGTGAACATAAGCGCCTCCGTACAATTTACTCAATATACCTTTCTAATTACTCATTATATATATAATTCTGCGCATGTCAACCGGTGTGACTGGTGATATTTTGCGGCAAGCCGCAAAATGACACTGAGTCCGCGTCACACAAAAGACGCGGACTCAGTTTGAATAATTTGCCCCCGGCTTTGCCCGGGGCAAATCATTCGCTGTTTCTATAGTTCAGAGGCGTGACGCCCTCAAGTTTCTTAAAAATCTTGGAGAAGTAGTTGCTGTCGTTGAAGCCGCAGGCGAAGGCGATTTCCGTCACCGGCATCGCCGTGGTTTTCAGCATGGCCTTGGCCTGCTCGATACGGATATGCGTCAGGTATTCGTTGAAGCCGCGCCCCGTCTTGGCCTTGAAGATTTTGGAAAGGTAGGAGCGGCTCAGGTAAAAGCGCTGCGCGACGTCCTTTTGGTTGAGGTCCTCGGCGTAATGCTCGAGCAGATAGCGCGTGATGTCGTCGGCCAGCGAGGCCTCTTTTTCAAACGCGGGGTCGCTGCCGAAGCTCCTGGCCAGATAGACGAAAAGCTCGAGGAGGAGGCTTTTGCGCATTTCGTCCGAATAGCGGTCCGCCCTGCGTTCCTCGTCGGCGATTTTGGCGAAGACGCCGCGCACAAACTTCGCCTGCATCAGGTCAAGCCGCAGGGGCCTTTTATAAATCGTCTCGCCGAAGCCGGCCGCGAAGTTCAGGCTCAGCAGGCCGGGCGGGATGGCGAGCATCAGGTTCCGGCATTTCCCCGGGCCGGGCGCCGCCGCATGCCGCGTGGCGGCCGGGATAATCAGCAGCTGGTTGCGGCGCAGGCGGAAACTTTTGTCCTCGACGCTCATCTCGCATTCGCCCGTCTGGAAAAACAGCAGCTCCGCCCAGGGGTGCGTATGCGCCTCCCCGCCGCGGGCGGCTTCGCCCTCCAGCGAGTTTTCAACGATGCGCAGCCCGTCCTTGTCGAGCGCGGACAAAACCCCACCCCTTTTAAGATATGTTGGATAAAAGCCGCAGACATATCGTACAGGCAACCGGACAAAAAAATCAAGAAAAATCGCGTATTGGACACAAAATTCAAGGCGCCGGCTCCCTCTCGGGGGCTATACTGCCCATGCAAACCGGGGCCCGGCCGCCGGTGTGAAAAAAGACATGCGAGGCAAACCGATGAAAAAGACGCGCACTTTTACCGATGAATGCAGGCAGCAGCTGTTTAGAAACAACAAAAAGGACTTCGGGATAACGCTGGCCACCGTTTTTGCGGATACGCTGTGTTCTATCAGCATCGCGTTCATCATGAAATATATCACCGACGCCATGCAGGCGAAGGATTACACGCTGCTGATGCGCACGGTTATTCTTGCGCTGGGAGCGGGGGCGGTGGCGCTGGGCTTTTCCGTCGTGCAAAAAACCTACCGCAATCGCTACCTCAAGCGCGGGCTGTCGCAGTTCAAAACCTTTCTGTTCGGCAAGATCCTCGAAAAATCCATCGGCGACTTCGCCAAGACCTCCTCGGCCAAGTTCATTTCCGCCTTCTCCAATGACCTCGGGCAGATCGAGAGCAATTACCTCGCCGCGAACATCCAGCTGGTCTACCAGTTGTCGCTTCTTGTCGGCGGCATCGTCGCCATGGCTGTCATCAACCCCGTGATGATGGCCTGCGTCATGGCGGCAGCCGCGGTGCCCACGGTCATCTCGCTTCGTTACGGGCGTAAAATGACCGCGATGGAGAAACGGACGTCGTCGAAAAACGAGGGCTTCGTCGACCAAATGAAAGACTTGCTCAACGGCTTTATCGTCATCAAAAGTTTCCGCGCCGAAAAAGAGGTGATGAAACTCTTCGACGGCAACAATGCCGAACTGGAGGAAGCCAAGCGCAACCGGCGCGAAACGCACGACCGCGTCGGCATCATCAGCACCGCTTCTCAGCTTTTCGTCACCGTTGTGCTGCTGTGCGTGGGCACCTACCTCGTTTTCAAGGGGCGGATGACCATCGGCTCCGTGCTCGCGTTTTACCAGCTGCAAAACTACGTCATCGGCCCGCTGACGAAACTGGTGCCGCTCTACGTCAACCGGAAAGCGGCCGTCGCGCTGATTGAAAAACTGGCGGCTGCCGTTGAGAAAAAGGACGTTCCCGCCGGCGGTCTTGTCGAAGCCGAAGGCCTTAAAAAATCCATCGCCCTGCGCAACGTCAGTTTCGCCTACGACGAGGGCCGGGATGTGCTGAGAAATATTTCACTCGACTTTGCCAAAAATAAAAGTTACGCCATCGTCGGCGGAAGCGGTTCGGGCAAATCGACGCTGCTGAGCCTCCTGCTGGGCTATTTCGGCGGGTATGAGGGCAAGGTGCTTGTCGACGGCAGGGAACTGCGCGAGATTTCGCTCGAGAGCCTCTACGATACGGTCAGCGTGGTGCAGCAGAACGTCTTCCTCTTTGACAGCAGTTTGAAAAACAACGTCACCATGTTCAAGGATTTTGAACCCGAGCAGTACGAGCGCGCGGTTCAGCTCGCCGGCCTGAAAGAACTGGTCGACGAGAAAGGCGACGACTACCCCTGCGGCGAGGGCGGGCGCAACCTCTCGGGCGGCGAAAAACAGCGCGTTTCCATCGCCCGCTGCCTGATACGCCGCACCCCCGTTTTGCTCATGGACGAGGCGACAGCGGCGCTCGACAACGCGACGGCGTTCTCGGTGACCAATTCCATCCTGTCGCTCAAAGGCCTGACGAAAATCATCGTCACCCACAAACTCGACGAGAGCATCCTCAGGCAGTTCGATTCCATCATCGCCCTCAACAACGGCGCCGTCGCGGAAACGGGCAGTTTTTACGAGCTGATGAACCGCAAGGGCTACTTCTACTCGCTGTTCAACGTCGCGCGCGAGAATGCCGAGGCGCGGGAGGAAAGCGTCGAAGTGCCGGCATGAGTCCACTCACAACAGCGCACAGCTCCGCGGATACTCCGCGGGGCTGTTTTGTGGTTGCACCCCTTGACAGTAGCAGACCATTCGGTAGATTTCCGCTTTTTATCCTTCCGCCTCGACGGTATTATCGAGTTCCTCTTTGAGAATGCCGGCGACTTCGGCGTATTCTTCGAGCGCCATCGCCCCCGCTTCGGTGAGGGTATAAACGCCGTGCCGTGCCTTTGAAAACCAACCGTAATGGTTGTTGCGCAGCATCGCCTGTATATTTTCATTGCGCGTCAGCTCACGCAGCTGCTTGACGCTCAGTTCGCCTTTATCCGCCAAAAAGCAGGCGGCCAGCAGCGCCTTTTCGCGGTAGACGGTCATCAGCTTCCCATTCGTGCCGCCCGTGTTGCCGTCGCCGTGACGGCCCGCCGCCTCAAGCAGCGCCGCGATCCGCTTCTTTTTATTGCGCGCCAGATATGTGTTTCTGTCGCACGCCTTCGGCTCAAAGACCAGCTCGGCATAGGGCGTTTCTTTGAAATGAACCAGTATCAGCCCCAATTCCAGCCGCCTGAGCAGATGCTCGGTCTCTTTGTAGGCTTTGGACCATCGCTGCCTGCCCCCGGGCGCCGGGATGGCGACATAGACCTTTTCGGCCAGCTTCTGCCTCTGGGTGGCCTGCAGCAGCAGTTTCAGCGTTAGGGAGGTTTTCAGTTCGACGGCGATGAAGGACGAATCTTTCATCCCAATAACATCCATATCTTTGACCTCTGCCCTGACCTCATAGCCCAGGCCGGTCAGCAGTTCCTTGACCGGTGCGTACAGTTCGACTTCCTTCATATCCGCCTCCCGATGGTTACAAATCATTATATAAGCTGCCGCTGCCGATTTCAAACAGAACGGCGCAGTGAGTCGCCGCAAATCGCCGAAAACGGCTGGCGACACGGCAAGGCAGGTGTGGTAAAATAAGAAAAAAAGCAGCCGTTACCGCAACCGTGTTTCGGGAGAACGCCGTTATGAGCGATTTGCTTTCAGGCCTCAACGCGCAGCAGCTGGAGGCGGTCCGGTCGACCGAAGGATATATCCGCGTCATCGCCGGAGCGGGTTCCGGCAAGACGCGAGCGCTAGCGCACCGCTTCGCCTTTCTGGTCAACGAAATCGGCATTCTGCCCTCGCATATCCTGTGCGTCACCTTCACCAACAAATCCGCCAACGAGATGAAGCAGCGCATCCGCCGCCTCACCGGGGAGAACGACACCGGCTACATCAGCACCTTCCACAGTTTCTGCGTGACGGTGCTGCAGGAGGATATCAACGCCGTGCGCTACCCCAAAAGCTTTCTGGTGCTCGACAATGCCGACATTGACCAGATGCTCAAAATCATCTATGAAGAGCGCTCGCTGACCCTGCGCGACAGGACGTTCGGCGAAGCGCGCGATATGATTGAAATCCGCAAGACAATCAAACAGCCCGACTATTACTGCCATTTGATTCAGCTCTCGCTCGAGGAACTGCGCCGCAGGTACCTCGACGCCGTAGAGGCGGACGACGTCATCTTTTGGGGCTACCTCTACCAGCAGAAAAAATGCTTCGGGCTCGACTACAACGACCTGATCGTGTTCACGCTTTACATTTTCAACGAAGACGAAGGCATCCGCCTGAAATGGCAGAAGCGCCTGGAATACATCATGGTCGACGAGTTCCAGGATATCGACGCTTTGCAATACCGCCTGATGAGCGTGCTATGCGGGTACCACCGCAACCTTTTCGTCGTCGGCGACCCGGACCAGACGATATACACCTGGCGCGGCGCGGACGTCCGCTTTCTGCTGGATTTTGACAAGCAGTTCCCCGGCACCAAAACCGTGATGATGAACATCAACTACCGCTCAACGCCGCAGATACTGGCCGCCGCGAACTCGCTGATTGCGCATAACGCCATGCGCATCAAAAAGGACCTGACCGCCGTCAAGCCGGCAGGGGACAAGCCCCTCTGCCACCACGCCAAAAACACCGAGGCGGAGGCGCGGTGGATCGCGTACCGGGTGAGGGACCTGACGGACGCCGGTACGCAGCCGGGCGATATCGCGGTGCTGTACCGCGCGCACTTCGTCTCGCGCAGCGTCGAGGAGGTTTTTCTCAAAGAAGGCGTTCCTTACAAAATCTACAGCGGCGTGCAGTTTTTTGGCCGGGCGGAGATTAAGGACGCGATTGCCTACCTGCGGCTCGTCGCGTACAAAGACGACCTTTCTTTCCGGCGCGTCGCCAACAACCCCAAGCGCAACATCGGCGACCGGCGCATGAAGTTTATCGAAGCCGCCGCCGCGCGGGATAACCTCTCGCTGTACGAGGCGTTCGGCCGCCTGCTCGACGACGAGATTTTTCTGGGCACCAAAGCCAAACAGTTCCATGCCCTCATCGAGCGTTACGCCGCGCGCAGCGGCGATATGCCTGTGTCCGAACTGCTCGGCGCGCTGCTCGACGAGAGCGGCTACGAGACGGCGCTCAGGACACAGGGCAGCCACGAGCGCCTCGACAACCTGGCGGAACTCAAACAGGCGGTGTACGAATTTGAGACCTCCTGCGGGGAGGAGAGCAAGCTCGAAGACTATCTCGCCCACGTTTCCCTGATGACCAACACCGACACCGCCTTCGGCGGCGGGGCGGTCAAACTGATGACCGTCCATTCGGCCAAAGGGCTCGAGTTCCCCTATGTTTTTATCTGCGGGCTCAACGAAGGCATATTCCCCTCCAAAAAGACCATGACCGCGCAGGCCATGGAGGAGGAGCGCCGCCTCGCTTTTGTCGCCGTAACCCGCGCAGAGCGGGGCCTGTGCCTGAGCGAGGCGGAAGGCCGCAACCACGACGGTACTTTCCGCTACCCCTCGCGTTTTATTCTCAACGTCGAACCTTCGCTCCTCGAATACACCGAGCGGCCCGACGAGCGTTTTATCGCCGAGTCGAAGCGGCTCATCGAGGCCTGCGAAAAGGCGATGGAAGCGCGCGATCAAGGGCCGGCCTTCCAAGCGGGCGACCGCGTGGTCCACGCCATCATGGGCGAAGGCGAAATTGTTGAGGTCGACAGGGACGCCGGGGCTTATGTGATTCAATTCGACCTGATTCATTCCACCCGCCGCATCCGTTTCGGGGTTACGCTCGAACCCGCGCGGGGTTAGGCGGCAAAACGACGGGAGAAAAGGCGCCTATGCAGACAAGGAAACCGAAAGGCATCATCGAAATCACCATGCACGACTCGGGCAGACAGTTCGGCTTCTGCGGCGCGCCGGGCTCCTTTACGCCCAACGCGGACCGCATGGCGCAGGAAGGTGCCGTCTTCCTCAACCATTATTCGGTCGCGAGCGTCTGCATGCCCAGCCGCCTTGGGATCCTGACGGGCAAATACGTCCACCATACCCACTTGAGCCGTTGCGACCCGGACGAGGTGACGCTGCCGAAACTGCTCGGCGCGGCTGGATACAGGACCCTTCTTTTCGGCGGCAGGGAGCACAGCGGCTACATGCGCGACCCCCGCTTCGGCTATGCGGGCGACGACATCGGCCGCGACATCGTCGGCTATCTGGAGCAGCGGACCGAGCGTTCCGACGGCGCCTGGGTGGCCGCGCAAGTATGCGAATTCCTGCAAAGCCCGGCGGCTGACGAACCTTTTTTCCTTTGCGCGAACCTGCATGAGGCGCACTCGCCTTACGACATCAGCCAGATTGCGGCGGAAGAGGCGCAGGCCGCCGTCTTTCCGCCCAAACTGCCCGGCCTGCCGGACACGCAGGGGACGCGCGGGCGCTTCGCGGCGTTCTGCAAACAACTCGCGCTCGGCGACCGCGCGCTCGGGCAAATCCTCGACTGCGTGCGGGCAGGCGGCAGGCGGGACGACACGCTGGTTCTCTTTACCGTCGACCACGGCGTCGATCTGCCGCGGGCAAAACAGACCCTCTACGATTCGGGGGTCCAAACGCCGCTGGTCTTCTGGGGCCCCGCGTGGCTTGGAACGGCAAAGATAGAAACGCTGTCCTCGCACTGCGACATCCTGCCGACGGTGTGCGAAATCGCCGGCGTCCGAACCCCGGAAGGCCTTGACGGCGTCAGCCTCCTGCCCGCGATGGAAAGCGGGGCGCGGGCGCGAGAGGCGGTCTTTTTTGAAAAAGGCTGGGACAACCCCAACGAGCCGATGCGCGGCATGCGCACCGAACGCTACAAATACATCCGCAATTTCCGCCCAGGCTGGCCGATACCGGCGGTGCACGATTTCATCAAAGCTTGCGGGAAGGAGGCGTACCTGCGCGCCTACGCCGGCAGCGTCCGTCCGCCCGAGGAAATTTATGATGTGAGCGAAGACCCCGCGGAACTCCAAAACCTTGCCGGCCGCCCCGAATACGCGGATTTGCTTGCGGACTTCCGCCGGCAGGTGGAGAATATCATGCAGCGCAACGCCGACGAACTGCTTGCGGAAGACTCCGTCTATACCCGCAACCGCGAACACCCCGCCGTGCGGTACTGGTTTTTCAATGCGGCTGCCGGCGCATGGGACCTCGATTTGGAGCAGCCCTTTCTCGTCAACCCCTGACGCGGCGCACCGCCGGATAAGGACGTCAAACATGGACACCGTTCATTTCACCGCGATCGAAAGCCCCCGGCTGGTTTTACGCCGCTTCCGTCAGGACGACGCAAAGGCGTTTTACCTCTACCGCAGCGACGAGCGGGTGTACCGCTACCAGGGTGAGGGCTGGGAAAACATGACGCCGGAAAAAGCGCTTTGCTTTGTCACAGAGCAATCGAAGGCCGAGCCCGGTATCCCCGGCACCTGGTTTCAGATCGCTGTTGAAGAGAAGGCGTCCCGTTCCCTGATCGGCGACTGCGGTGTTTACACGCAGCCCGGCGGCAGGCAGGCCACGGTCGGCATTACCATAAGTCCCGCCTGCCAGAGGCAGGGCTTCGCCCTCGAAACGCTCGAATGCCTGCTGGCCTACCTGTTTGACACGCTGGGCATGGAAAAGGTCGAGACCCAGGCCGACGCGCGCAACGCGGCGAGCATCGGCCTGCTGGAAAAGGCGGGTTTCCTCCGCGGGGCGTACCTGCCCCGTAACGCTTTTATTCGCGGCGAGTGGACCGACGACGTGTGCTTTGCCCTGCCGCGCGGCGAATTCCGGCGCAAAAACGAAACAAGCGGGCGGTAAGCGGCCCGGCAGAAAGAAAGGAACTTCACTATGACGCAGCACGAAAGACTTCTGGCAGGCCAGCTGTTCAACCCCAACGGCGACGAACTCAGGGCCGCCAAGCGGATGGCGCATCTGCTCAGCGCGCAGTACAACCTTACCAACGAGGACGACAAGCAGCTGCGCGCCGAAATCACCCGGAAAATCCTCAAACAATGCGGCGAGAACGTCTATTTCCAGGGGCCGATCTTTTTCAACTACGGCATCCACACGACCATCGGCAACCGTTGTTTCGCCAACTACAACTTCTGCGTGCTTGACGATGCGCCCGTCACCATCGGCGACCATTTCCAGGCGGGGCCGAACGTGACCATCGCCACGCCCATGCACCCGCTCGTCGCCGCCGAGCGCCACGGCATGCTCGACGAGAACGGCGAAGTGTTCAAACCCTGCTACGCGAAACCGACCGTCATCGGCAACGACGTCTGGCTGGCCGCGGGCGTTATCGTCTGCGCCGGGGTCACCATCGGCGACGGCGCTGTCGTCGGCGCGGGCAGCGTCGTGACGCAGGACATTCCGCCCAATACCCTGGCAGCCGGCGTGCCCTGCCGGGTTATCCGCGCGATTACGCAGGCCGACTCGCTGCTCAACAGCCCCGACATTCTCGGCCCCAACCGTGTGATATAATAGATAAAGGTTGCCAGCGTTAGACAGAAAGGGGTTTTCTGTTTTGAGAAGGATTGCCGCGGCTCTGCTGAGCCTTATCATTATGTTATTCCCGTCCATCACCGCCGGCCCCGACTCCCGCCGCTTCGCCGTGACCGAATACGGCCAGCTGAGCAATGCCGACGCCTCGGCAAACACCAGGGCCGTTTACGGCTACATCTGTTCGGTCTACCACCACGGCATCATCACGGGGCAGCAGGAATCGAACTGGTACCCGAACCCCGATTACGAGATCGATTACATCGAGCAGGTCACCGGCAGACTGCCCGCCCTGCGCGGCTTTGATTTCATCAACGACAATTTCGCCGACGTCGTCGAACGTTCCAAACAGTGGTGGGAGCGCGGCGGCATCGTGACCATCTGCTGGCACTGCGGCAGCAATTTCGACAAGGGCTACCCGGAGAGCCTGCATACCGACATCGCCGACTGGGACGCCGCTTTGACCGAAGGAACTCCCGAATACGCCGCCCTCGTCGCCGGCATGGACAAGGCCGCGGCGGCGCTCAAACAGCTCGACGACGCGGACGTCCCCGTGCTTTGGAGACCTTTCCATGAAGTCGGCGGCGACTGGTTCTGGTGGAGCCGCGGGGGCGCCCGCAATTTTGTGAGACTGTGGCGCATTATGTACACGCGCTACACCGATGTCTGGAACCTGGACAACCTCATCTGGGTCTGCGGCTACCAGGCCAAACCCCGGCTGCCCGAGTTGTGGTACCCCGGAGACGGCTACGTCGATATCGCCGGCGCCGACAGTTATTACGGCGGCACGCAGGCGGTGCTGTACCACCGCGTCAAACTCTTTATCGGGGAGAGGAAGCCGATCTGCTTCCATGAAAACGGAACGATCCCCGACATGGACGCGCTGAACCTCTGGAACACCGACTGGTGCTACTTCATGACCTGGCACTCGACCTTTTTGACGGACGATGCCTGGAACACCAAAGAGAACCTCATCAAGGCTTACAACCACAAATACGCGATTACGCTCGACGAACTGCCTTCTTTTACCGGATAGACCGCTTCAAATGGATTTAGCGCCTGTAAAGCTATATCACTTTACGGGCGCTAAATTGCTTAATACCGTCCGATTTTTGCTGCGGGACAGAAAACGCAGCCGGAAAAGCTGTTTGTGCGCTTTTTACGGCCCCGTCTGGCTGATGGTCAGTATAAAGTTCTCGTGGTCGACAACGATGCCGGCGTCGCTGCTGTCCACATTCCCGTCGCCGTTGACATCGCCGGCTTTCAGAAATACGGCATCCATGACCGGGTCCCAGGTAATCAGGAAGTTTTCGTAATCCACAATGATGCCGGCGTCGGAGGAGTCGATGTTGCCGTCGCCGTTGACGTCGCCGAAAATCAAGGTTTTATAGCTGTCGGTCACCCAGCCGCCGGTTGAAACGTTCACCCTTGTACCGGTGCCGATGGTCCCGGTGTAGCTGAGCAAAAATCCGTTGATGCTCTCCACATAGCCGTCCAGTGAGTTCAGTCCGGTTGTCAGCCCGTAGATGAGTTTATTTTCCGTGTCCACCTTGCAGGCGGAGTTTGCCGTGGGTATGAACGCCGCGGATTGCAGATTAATCCTGATGGCGGGGCGGACACCGATACAGGCCTGGTTGACGCCGGTGCCGTCATAGGAATAGAGTCCCCCGACCAGCACATTGCCCGCGTTAGCCGACTCGCTGCCGGGGGAGCGCAGCCACCACTCGCTGTTGCCGTAAAACGGTGTGCCGTCGTTGACAAAAAGCCCGTTGCATTTTGAGTAATCCGTGCCCTTTGCTTCGCGGTCGGGGTCCTGTGTAGAATTTGCGCTGAATTGATAAGCGGCGTCGGATGCTTCGGCAAAAGATAGACAAAACAGTTTATCCGCCGTCGCGCTGCCGCCGGGAACGCCGTAAGTCGGGTTGTTTGCATTGGCTGTCTGGCTTGTTTTGACCAGGCACCGCTCTTCCTCGCAAAAAGCGGCGTTGAAGAACTCATTATTCAGCCATGAACGGATGGAGGAAGTCTCCCAGGTGACGGCTGTGTGGGTCTGGTAATACATTTTGGAATCGACGATATTCACAGCCATGGCGAACAGGCTGCCGTTGTTGCTGGCCAGCACTTTCCATTTCACCGGTTCGCAGAGGAACCAGTAGACGGTGTTTTTATAGTACCCGTTATTATCCTGGAAAGTATACGCTGTGTTGTCCGTGTATCCGCCCGTGATGGAATAGTATTGCGAGAAAAGGACCTTTTTATATTTCGCACCTTTGTAAATAACCGTATTGTCAGCAGACAGGGCGCAGCTATTGAGAGCCGTGATTAAAGTGCTGTTTGTCACCGCGCTCTGCGGATAAGAACCGAACTCGACAATTTCACCCGCGGCGTACGCCGACGGCGTCAGGCGTATCCGGCATACGGGGCGGATACCGATATCGGCGTTTATCACTTGCGCATAACTTGAACTGTTGCCGGATTGGCTGACATAACCGGCGTTGACCGAGTTCCAGCCCGGTGACCGGAGCCACCATCTGCTGTTGCCGGCATAAGTCGTGCTTGCAACGAATAAGCCTCTGCTTTTTGAGTAGTCTGTTCCCTTCACCTGGCGTGAGGCATCAACCGTATCGTAAACAGAATTAAAACCGTACGAGGTGTTAATTGTATCGGCATATGAAAGCAAAAACAGTCTGTCGGCGGTGACATTGCCGCCGGCGGCTCCGCTCCAGGGGTTGTTTTCATTGACAATGGTGCTTGGCAATACTTTGGTCTTTTCATTGATTGTAAACACTTTGCCGTAAAAGTCGCTGTTGAGCCATGCGCGCAGCGCGCTCGTTTCCCATGTGACGCTGGCAAGGGTTTCATCATAAAAAGCCGTATCCAGTATTTTATCTGCCATGATCATGAGAACGCCGTCTGTATTCGACAATACCCGCCACCCGACAGGCTCGAATTTGAACCAGTAGACGGTGTTGATAAAATACCCGTTATCGTCCTGGTAACTGTTCTCGGCTGTCGGGTCAAAAGTCAGATAGCGCGGTGAATACTGGGTAAAGTACACGCGCTGGTATTTATCCCCGCCGTAAAGGACGGTGTTGTCCGCTGACAGGGTGCAGCCGTTAAGGGCGGTGATCAGGCCTGCATTGGTGACCTTCGTTTGGGGGTAAAGACCGAAAGAAATGATATCACCGGCCGCGTAACCGTTTTGGGTCGCCGCGGACGCGGTTACCCGCAAGCCACCGGCGGGCAAAACCGAAAGACACATCAGAATTGCCAGGAAAGCAGTGCAAAACCGCCTGAACAGATACCTTGCCATTTCAATCACCTTTCCCGTTTTTTTTTGAAGGAAATGATGGCTGGATGGAAGCCGGTTTACTCTGTCTATTTAATTATCTCGTTTGGGTGAAAGGTCGGCCGCCTGTTTTTTACACGGGCAGCCCCGTTGCCTGGCTGATGGTCAGCATGAAGTTCTCGTGGTCGACGACGATGCCGGCGTCCCCGGTATCCACATTGCCGTCGCCGTTGACGTCGGCCGCTTTCAGCAGGGCGGCGTCCGCGGACGGATCCCATGTGACAAAGAAGTTTTCGTAATCGACGATGATGCCGGCGTCACCCGCATCAATGTTGCCGTCGCCGTTGACGTCGCCGAAAATGACGACCGTGAACGTCTGCACGGCCAGCCCGGTGATGTTGTCGATCACCTGTACCTTGGTACCGGTGCCGATGCTGCCCGTATCCGGGGCGTATTGAAGGCGGCCGTTCCCGGCAACGCTGACAAAAGTGCTTTCAAAAGCCGTTTTTGTCAGGCCGGTGGCGAGCCCGTAAATGAAACCGCTTTGCGCGTTGAGCACGGTGGTTGAACCGCTTCGCGCGGCAAGCGCCGGGATCATGCTCCACACGGCGTAGAGTGTCCTGTCGCGTGTTTCCATGGCATACGACCCGAGCGGCGCGGTCGCGGCGGCGGATTTCGCCCAGCCGAGGAAATGGTATCCGTCCCGGGTGATGTCCCCCTGCGCGGGCAGCGCGACCGCGTCGCCGTTGAGCCCGTTAAGCGCTGCCGGTACCGTCCCCGTCCCGCCGTTGAGGTGAAAAGTGACCGTGACGCGGACCCGGTACTGGAGGTGATAAGTTTCCGCGTATTCGATGGCGTAGGAGTCGGGATAGCAGTAGATGACCAGATTCGGGCAGCCGTGGAACGCGTTGGTCCCGATTTCCCGCACGCTGGCCGGTATGGTAACGGACGTCAGCCCCGAGCAGCCGTCAAACGCGCCGCCGGCGATGCTCAGCACGCCGTCGGGTATCGTCATGGAAGTCATCAGGTTCATGTTTCTGAACGCCGCCTCCCCGATAAACTTGACAGGGTACCCGCCCAGCTGGGCGGGGATTGCCTGTGCTCCGCTGACGGTGATATTCGTGCCCGTTACGGTCGCGACGGAGTCTTTGACCGTGTAGCTGAACACGGTGACCCACTGCGCTACATACGTCGCGTTCCCCTCCGGCACGACCGCCGGCACCGCCGGCAGCCAGCTGCCGAGCACATAGCTGGTTTTTTGGACGGCCGGCGCGGTCAGCGGGGCGCCGTAGAAGAGCGTCTGTACGCAGCCGCCCGTCCCCCCGTTGGCATCGAAGGTTATCCTGGCGACGAAAGCGTGCGGAATGCTGTTTTCATTGGCGTAGGTATGGGCGTAAGACTCCGGGAACACGCCCAGGGTCAACGCGGCGCAGTTATTAAACGCGTTGCTGCCGATGACCGCGACGCTCTCGGGCATGATCAGGGTCGTCAACCCCGAACAGCCGTTAAAAGCGCTTGCCCCGATGGCCGTCAGGCTTTCCGGCAGCGTAATCCCCGACAGATTGGCAAAGCCGGAAAACGCGCTGCCGCCGATGCCCAGTGTTCCCGCGGCTACGGTTAGCGTTGTGCCGGCGGGCATGGTGCCCTTATACCGGTAAAAGATTTTCCCCGCATAGACCGGGCCGTCCGGCTTTGCGTTGAGCCAGGCCGTATTGAAGAAAACGCCGGAACCGATCTGCGCCAGCGTATCGGGCAGGGTGACCGACGCCAGCGCCGTGCAATCCTGAAACGCCTGGTTGCCGATGCTTGTGACAGACGCCGGAATTGTTACGGCAGTCAAACCCGTACAGCCCATAAAGGCGCGGGAGTCGATCCATGTGACGCTCGACGGGATGGTCAGCGCGGTGATGCCCGTACAGTCCTTGAACGCCTGATAGGCGATCGCCGTCACAGGAAAGCCGTCGAGGGCCGACGGGATGGTCAGCGCGCCCGTTACCAGCGTGCTGCAGCCGGTAATGGTCACGGTTCCCCCCGTGACGGTGTAGGTATAAATCGGCGTCCACTGCGCCGTATAGGTCGCGTTGGAAGCGGGCACGGTTGCCGGCGGCGCCGGTATCCACGCCGAGAAAAGATACAGGTCCTTTGTTACGACAGGCGGTGTCAGCGTGTCGCCGTATGTTTTTTGTTTGGTCCAGCCCCCCGTGCCGCCGTTTGCGTCAAACGTAATGGTGTACTGGTTCACCGTCCACTGGGCGGTGTAAGTCGTATTGGCCGTCGGCATCACGGCCGGTACGGCGGGCTGCCAGCCGGTGAAGGTGTAACCGGTTCTTGTCACAACCGGCGCCGTCAGCGCCGTGCCGCAGTTTTGCGTAACCGTCATATTGGGCGAACCGCCGTTGGCGTTAAACTGAACCGTAACCGGTGTGATAAAAACGTAAGGAATACTGTGGTCCTGCGCATAGGCCGCCACGGAACCCGGCGTGCAATAAATGGTCAGATTCGTGCAGTATTGGAAACTGTCCCCGTCGCTGCCGAAATTGAGGGTGTTGTGCGGGATGGTAACGCTCAGCAGTCCGTTGCAATACCAGAAAGCGCGGTTGTCGATCATGGTTACCGTGTCCGGTATCGCAACGATACGCAGCTTGTTGCAAAAACTGAATGCCGCCGTATAGATTTTTTTCAATCCGGCATTGAGGGTAATGCTTGAAAGGTTCGTGCAGCCCGAGAAAGATGCCCAGCCGATTTCCGTCAGGTTTTCTGGGAACGTTACGCTTGTGAGCGCCGTACACCCTTTGAAGGTTTCGTATTCGATTTTGGAAAGGTTTTCCGAAAGAGTCAGGGTGCCGAGCGCAGTGCATCCTTCGAACGCGTTTTGGCCGATCAATGTGACGCTGTCCGGAATGGCGATGCTTTGGAGCGCGGAGCATTTTTCAAACGCGAACATGCCGATGCTTTGCAGGTTTTGGGGCAACGTGACGTTTTGAAGCGAAAGGCAGTTTTGAAAGGCGTACTGCCCGATGGATTCGAGCGACGCCGGCAATGTCACCGAGCCGAGTTGGGTGCAATTCTTAAAGAGGTAATTGTTCAGCGATAAAATGTCGTTGGGCAGGCTTACCGCAGCCAGACTTGAGCAGCCGTTGAAGGCCGATATCCCGATGTCGGTCAACGTTTCGGGGAACGAAACGCTCTGCAAACCCGAGCAGCCGGAAAACGCCGCCTGCCCGATACTGCTTAACCCGGAAGGGAAAACGACGCTCGTAATACTTGTCACGTTGGAAAAAGCGAACGAAGCGACAGCCGTTACCGGATAACCGCCCAAATATTCCGGCAATGTGACGGCTCCGCCGACGTATTGCTTTGTCCCGGTGATTGGACTGCGCTAAGAAAAGTAGACTCCGAAAATTGATATCATACGCATAAGAGGGCTCGGTGCTGTCAATGGAATTTTCGCAAATTTGTTTTCAATCATATAGTTAAAACCGGTTAATCATTTCACCGGGCGAGGCGGACAGACGCAGCGTCCGGTTTCTTTCATTTACGCAATAAAAGCTGTTCCGAGCGTCAAAACGGCCGTTGAGTCCCATGAATGGTACACAAAAAAGAATATTTTTATTGAAATAATGAAAATGCTGTTGGACTGCGCTGAAAAAAGTGGACTCTAAAAAAATGCTATCATATGCATAGGAGGGATCAGCGCAATGCCAAGTAATAACAGCAAGTATTCGGAAGAAATGAGAGAAAGGACAGCCAGGCATGTTATCGAAACCGGAGTATCGGCCACAAGCATGGCGGAAGAACTGGGAATCGATACAAACACGGTGTGCCGATGGGTGAGGGATTACCGGCGGAAGAATAAGCTGCCGAGTTACGCGGAAAGCAAAGGAATGAAACGGAGCGAGCCGAAGAGCAATTCTGAGCTACTTTGCCGCGTCAAAGAGCTTGAAAAAGAAGTCAAGGTAAAAGAAAAGGAACTGGAAACCGAAAGGAATAAGGTGGAAATATTAAAAAAATCCCTGCACATCTTCATTCAACCCCAAGGATGAAATGCGAGGCTGTCTATTATTACAAGGGCAGCGGAACGCTTCAGGAGATGTGTGAGGCGTTGGGGTTAAATAAAAGCACCTATTACAAATGGCTGAAAGCCTACAACAGACAGAAAGAAAAACAGGCCATGCAGGCCTGGAAAGCACGGGCTGTAAGGGACATATTCGAGCGTAACAAGAGAGTGTACGGTTACCGTAAAATGCAGCGGGCATTGGAAGCGGAAGGGATAAGCCTTAGCGTATATATAATAAGGAAGATCATGCGAGAAAACGGCCTGTATCCTGAGTTGCAAAGAAAGTTCAAGCCCTATCCCAACTGCAAATCAGACGGCAGATTCAGCGACAACCGGTTAGACAGGCAGTTCCGGGTACCGGAACTGAACGAGGTTTGGGCAGGAGATATCACCTACATTAAGTCAACATTGGGCTGGGTATATTTAGCGGTCGTTATGGATTTGTACAACCGTGAAATCATCGGGTATACCGTAAGCAAGAACATCAACACCGAACTGGTAAAAAGGGCGCTCAGTAACGCCCTGGCCAGAAACGAACAAGGGAATAAAATACTGTTTCACAGCGACAGAGGTGTTCAATACAGCAGCATGGATTATGGCAGAATGCTCGCCGAAAACAACATGGACGGCAGCATGAGCCGGGCGGGTTGCCCTTATGACAACTCATGCGTGGAAGGTTTTTTCGCTACATTAAAGAAGGAGTGCATTTACCGCAGGAAATATGATACAATGGAAGAAATAGAGAGAGATTTGTTTGAATACATCGAGTTGTTTTATAACCGAAAACGTTTGCATGCAACTCTCGGCTACTTGAGCCCGGTTCAGTATCGTATTCAAACAAGAAACGGAAATGCCGCTTAAATACAGCGTTTTGTACCAAGACAATGTCAATTTTTGAGTGGACAATTCTCGACGCAGTCCAAACGTAACAAAGAAGGTAGCCTATATGAAAAAAAACATGTTAGTCGTTTTGATTTCCCATTTTATAATTTCGTTGATATGCTTTTTCAGTGAAGCGCCAATTTATCAATATCAATGGGATAACGGCGGTTCATTTGTAAGCAGTAATAAATTGTTGACATATAGCTTATATGTATTGGCAGTATTGCATTACATTTTTATTTTATTTCTGTATTTTGCTGTGGGACGTCGCTTTTTGAAGTTTCTCAATAGTTATAAATCAAGTTTATTATCAGTCTGGTATTTGGGCGCAATTTTCTTAATTATCAACATTATTGCGTTATTATGTTTTGGCGATGATAGACCCGAAGACATCATGGGGATTGCATTGCTTGTTTACCCGCTATTTATACCACTTGTTTCGATACCTATTAACGAATTTATTGCTCTGTTTGTAGCCGCTGTCCTTCCGTCACTATTTCTTTGGTTTGGGATGATAAGTAAAAAGTCAAGAATCAGGGTAACGGCAGATTGAGTTAATCGGGGGTCGGTTCTCAAATGTCAAGGGGCCGGCAGACTGTTACAAACTCTTTAATCACGGCATAACCAAATGATATAACCTGGACTGCGCTGAGAAAAATAGCCTCTGAAAATTGATATCATATGGAATTGTCAAGAAAAAGTGGACTCTTAGTTAAGCTACTTTTGTGCAAGATTTTTTTCAAAGTCACAGGGTGAAATATTGGTATTGTCAAGAAAAAGTGGACGATTAGTTAAGCTACTGTTATCGAAACCATAAATGAAATCGAATCATAATGTAAAAGACAAAGATCAGTTCTATCTCGGCTGGCAGGTGGGCATCACCTACGAGTCGGCGCAGCCGGAAGGCAACTCGCTGCCGCGGCTGGAGTGCCTGCTTGGTGAAATGGCCGGCGCCGGCATGAACCTGCTGAGCCTGATGATGGTCTCCTACGCCTATTTCGACCCGACGCACGACGGTTTCTGCTGGCCGGTGGCAAATCCGCAGCTGGAATGCCTGCGCGACAACGCATGCCTCAATGCCCGGGAGGAGACGGAGTTTGTCGCCGAACTCATCACACTGGCACACGGCAGGGGCATCGATGTGCAGCTGTTTACGAACCTTGCCATCTATAACCCCGAAAGAATCACTGTTTCCTACCCCGGCGCGCAGCTGCAGCTTAGCGAAAGCGGCGCCGCGCGCAAATGGCTCTACTGCCCCGTTAACGCCGATGCATGGCAGCTCGAAAACGACGAGATCATGGACCTGCTGGGCCGTTACGCCCCCCGCGGCGTCGCGAGCGTCGCCTACGAGCGGCTGAGTGTCGCGGCGGGCACCTGCCGCTGTGAAAGCTGCGCGCAGCGTTTTTTTGAGGAGTCGGGGCGTAACCTTGACGAAGAAGAGGCCGGCAGCGCGGTTTTTGAAGCGTGGAAAACCGATTTGATTACCGAGAAAATGAGCGCGCTCAACCGCGCCGTCAAAACGGCGCACCCCGGCACACAGGTCTGGCTGCACTCGTCGTGCGCGCCCGGCTGGGGGCACGACCCGGCGCGTCTTGCAGGCGCGGGTGTCGACTGTATCGTCCCGCACGTCGCCCACGCCGTGATGGAAAAACGGGACTTCGACGCCTTGCTCGACCGCTTGGCGCCCAACGATACGGTGCTGCATTTCTGCGTGCGGAACCGGGCGCTGCCCCACTACCCCATCTGGGAGAAAACGCCCGCCGACATCGCCGAAATCGGCGGCTGGGCGCTCGATTACGCAAGGCGGAACGACCGCATGAAGGGCATTTTGTTTTTCAACGAAAACACCGTTTCCGCCGAAAACCGGCGGGCGGTCTACCGCCTGGCCGTACGGTTCAGAAACAGTTTGAACGGATGAAAGATATAGGATGAACACAGAAGCCTTTCGGGAACAACTGATGAACTGGTACCGTCAAGAAGCCCGGGACCTGCCCTGGCGGCGGGACCCGAGCCCCTATAAAGTATGGATATCGGAGATTATGCTCCAGCAGACGCGGGTGGATACGGTCATACCCTACTTCGACCGCTTTGTTGCAGAAATCCCGGATGTTGCGGCGCTCGCGCGCGTCGACACGGACAAATTGCTCAAACTCTGGCAGGGACTCGGCTATTACGGCAGGGCCCTGCGCCTGAAAGAGGCGGCGCAAATCATGGTCCGCGATTTCGGCGGGGAAGTGCCCTCCGGCGTCAAGGCGCTGGCTTCTTTGCCCGGCATCGGCGCCTACACCGCCGGCGCCATCGCCTCCATCGCCTTCGGCGAGCGGGTGCCGGCCGTGGACGGGAACGTGCTGCGCGTCATCGCCCGTCTCGCCGCCGACCGCGGAGACATCGGCGAGCCGGATACCAGGCGCCGCTTTACACTGCTGGTCACGCAAATGCTGCCGGCCGAAAAAGCGGGGGACTTCAACCAGGCGCTGATGGACCTCGGCGCCACGGTCTGCCTGCCCAACGGCGAGCCGCGGTGCGGGCTTTGCCCGGCGCGGAATAGCTGCGAGGCCTTCCGGCAGGGCCTCACGGCCGAAATACCGGTGACAACACAGCAAAAGAAACGCCGGATAGAGGACATCACCGTCTTCGTGATATCCTGCGACGGCCGCTTCGCCCTGCGAAAACGCGATGATAAAGGCCTGCTGCCCAACCTCTGGGAGTTCCCGAACACCGAAGGCCGCCTCAACGCAGAGGCGGCGGCGGCGTTTGCGCGGAGTTTGGGCGTCACGCCCATCGAGGTGTATGAACTGCCGGAGGCCAGGCACATTTTCACCCATCTGGAGTGGCGCATGAAGGGGTATTTTATACGTGCCGCGCAGTGCGGCGCGGGCGAGCCGCCGGTCTGGGCCACCGCGGATGAAATCAGCCGCAGCTATTCGATTCCTACCGCGCTGAAAACATACGAGGCCTTTTGCCGCAACCCGACGGCAGGGGCCGGGAAAGACCTTAGGCAAAGTGAAAGGGGAGAGCCGTCATGATAAAAATCCTCGCGCTGCTGGCCGCGGCCGCGGCGCTCGTCAACGCCCTGTTCAACTTTTTTATTCCGCGGCAAGCGGTCGAGCAGGTCTTTCCGGCGGCCGCCGTGCCCGGGTCCGTGACGACCTATCAGACGGGCGGCGGCTTCACAGACGCGCTGTATATCCCGACCGACTCGGTGATGGTCTACACCCTCGACCCCGCCCTCTACGCTAAGTGGGCGCAGCGCGAAGACCTCTACGCCATCGATATGATGATCGCGGTCAACCGCGCGGACACCTCCTATGTCGACGCGCCGCCGGGCCACAGGGACGAAGTGCAGACGCGCAAAGACGGCAGTCTGCTCAACCATCCTTCCTCGGCGAGCGTGTTCTATATGGTCCCCACGCAGGGCTTTATCGACTATTTGTGCGACAGCCTTGAGAAGTGCCTGGCCGTCAAAGCCCCGCGCATGGTCGCGCTCGAGGAGCCGGAGATTTTTGACGACGCGGGCTACTCCGCCTCGTTCAAAGCCGAATGGCAGTCCTATTACGGCGAGCCGTGGAAGGACCCCGCCTCGTCGCCGCAGGCGAGATATCAGGCCTCGCGGCTGAAAGTGCACCTGTTTGAGCGGGCCGTCACCGAGGTCAGCGCGCGCGTCAAAGCCGTCTGCCCTCAGACAAAAATCGTCATCGCGACCCACAGCACGGTCAACTACGACAATTACGGCATTACCGCGGGTATCGACCATTACGCGGCCCTGCCCGGCGTCGACGGCATCATCGGCCAGACCTGGAGCGACACCGCGCGCATGAAACTGCGGTTCAACGGCGCCGACGTCTCCGACGTCTACTCCTACGCCGCGCTCGAGTACGCCTCGTACGTCGACACCGTCGAGGACATTGATTTTTACGCCTTGGCCGACCCGAAGGCGGACAACCCCGACCTGAGCTGGGCCGATTATGAATCGCTATACCGTGATACCGTCGCCGCGCAGCTCATGCAGCCGGAGATTCAGCGTTTCGAAGTGCTGCCCTGGCCGGACAGGAGTTTCCTCGCCGCGCCCGACGAATACAAGACCAAGCAGCTCAACGTGTTCGCGGCCCTGCAGCGGCTCTCCGGCAAAGCCGTTGCGTTGAGCGCGGGCTCGCCGCGCGTCGCGCTGGGCATCTCCGACACCCTTTCGTGGCACGACGAAAAGACCTCGAAAAAACCCCTGCAGGCCGTCGAAGGGCTTTCGGTTCCGCTCATCCGGGACGGCATTGCGCTGAAGACCAAGTCCCTCGATTTTATCCGGACGCCCGCGGACCTTGCGGATACCGACGTGCTGATCCTCAGCTACGAAGTGATGAAGCCCGCTTCCGCGCGGACAAACGAGGCCGTCGCGCAATGGGTCAAAGGCGGGGGTATCGTTTTGTATATCGGCGGGCACGACGCGATGGAGAAGGCGCCCGGTTACTGGTGGTCGGACGCCACGCCGCTCGGGGACCTGCTCGGCCGGCTCGGTCTCGACGGCATCGAAGCCGGTAAACCGGAATCCCTGCCCTCGATGCTCCGGTGGACCGGCGGCCGGCTCGACGCCCTCGACCGCGCGAAGGTCGGCGCGGTACGCCTGCGGGCGGAGGACTGCGCCTTCAACGCCGCGTTTACGGGCGACGTCAACACCGTTCTGCGTTCGGGCGGCGACAGCATCGGCATCGACCAGCCTGCGGGCGAAGGCCGGTTCATCGCGTTCGGCTTCCCCGCGTACCTGACTTCGACCCTCGGCGGCGCGGACCTGATGCGCGCGGCCGCCAAATACGCCTTGAGTTATACCGGCAGCCCCTATAACCGGCAAAACCTTGTCCGCGTCGAGCGGGGCGATATCGCCGCCGCGCACGCGTTCAACAAGGCGGCGACTTTGAAAGGCCGCTATATCGACCTGTTTGACAGCGAACTCGGCATCCTCGGCAGCGTCGAGGTCGCGAAAGGCGGCAGCTGCCTGCTGTGCGACATCTCCGGCCTCGATTTGAGCGTCCCGCGCCTCGCTTTCACAGGCGGGCGGCTGACAGCGCCCGCGCAGGAAACGGCCGACTCCACCGTATTCACCGTCGCGGGCCCCGTCATGGCGGATATTTCCGCCCGCCTCGTCTGCGCGCCGGGGACCTGCCCGCAAAGCGTCACGGCTTCGCGCGGGGGAAAAACGTTTACGCCGTACCTGCGCTGGGACGAGGCGTCATCCTCCCTGCTGGTACAGTTCGAAGGCGCGGTGGCAGGCGTTCAAATCGACGTGCGCTGGGGAACGCAGCCGGCTGACGTGACCAACGCCAAACCCCCGGCGCGCATCGTCATACCGGTCAACAACAAGAACCTCGACGCCGCGTATATCTATCAGAATACGGCCTTCGCTAACGATTCGCTGCGCTTTGCCGATGGCGATACGCAGCTTGTTTACAGGTTCAACCTCGCCGATTTCTCCAATCCCGACTTCACGCTGGAGGTGTTTCAGAACTACCTCATCGACGTGTCGGCCGACGGGGTTCATTACACCGTGACGCACGACTATTCGCTCATCGACCCGAGCCATCCGCGCACGGGCGGCAACAACGTGCTGGTGACGTTTGACCCGGACGACTACGGCGCTCAAACCGAGTTTTATATCCGCATCCGCAACACCGACCCCTCGACCGGCTGGGGCGGCAGCGTCAGGCTGCTGGTCATCCGTCAGTACGCGGGGTAGCCGGGCGCGCGGCAAAGCGTCCCGACCCGCCGCGAACCCCCGCGGCGGGCCTTTTTATCCTTGCCGCCGTCAAGCGGCCGCGTTTTTTTGAATAATCTGTTAAAACTTTTTCAAGCGGTTGACAACCGTCCGAAGGGGGATATAATAGTTAACATGTTTAACTATTAACCTTGTTAACGATATCTTGATTTTGGGAGGCGGCAGGCGCATGAACGGCGACAGGGGCAACCGGTTTTTAGCGATTCTCCATAAAATGAAACGTCTGGATTTGCAGGGCGCCCTCAACCTGATGCCGCCTTCGGAAATGATGCTGCTGAGCGAAATGCGCAGGCGTGCGCAGCAGCAGCCCGAACAGCCCGTGAAAGTGTCGGACATCGCCAAGGCGCTTGATATTTCGCCGCCGGCGGTGTCGAGAACGCTCAACCGCCTGGAGGAGAAACGTTATATCGAACGCCTGGCCGACCGGGGCGACAGAAGGAACGTCTGCCTCAAACTGACCGCGGCGGGCGAAGACGCGATCCATGAGAATATGAACAAGGTCAAAAGTTTCCTGGAAGACGCGCTTTTATACCTCAGCGACGATGAAATCGCGCAGTTGACGGCTCTTTTTGAAAAAATGTACGAGGCCATGAAAGCGCAAATCAACAAGATGGAACAAGACAAGGAGAACAGCGGCTTATGCTGAAAATCCTCGGCAACCTCAGAAGCCATAAAAAGGTCGTCGCGCTGATTATCGCCCTGCTTATCGTGCAGGCGGTATGCGACCTCGCGCTGCCCAACTATACCAAGGACCTCATCGACGTCGGCATCCAGAACAAAGGCATCGAATACGCGGTGCCCGAGGACATCACCGCGGACGGCTATAAAGCGATTAATCTGCTGCTGACCGACGGGGAGCAGGCGCAATGGCATGACGCCTATCGCAAGAACGCGGACGGCACCTATTCGCTGAAGGCGGACGCCGACCGGGAAGCGCTCGACGCCGTATTCACGCAGCCTGTCGCCATATACTATATGGTTTCGCAGGCGGACACTTCCGCCTTTACGAAGGGCGCGTCGTTCAACTCCGCGTCGTTTGATCTCAGCGGCATCGATATGCCCGCGCTGATCAAAGAGAGAAACCTGAGCGCCGATGATTTCAGCCGGCTGACGGGCGCCGTGGTGCCCGCGGTCCGCTGGGATACGGTATCGAAACAGTACGCGCTGGAGAAGGACGATGTCCTGAACCTGATCGGGAAACTGAAACCCTCCGTGCTGGAAAACCTTTCGGCCGACAGCCTGTCGGGCCTTGTCGACCTGTCGAAAATCGACCCGGCCGCCATCATGCGGCTAATCGGCCTGGACAGCGAAAACCCGGATATCGCGGCTTTACTGAAAAAACTCGACCTCACCGACGACGATATTCGCGCTGCCGTCGAGTTGCTGAAGCCCGCGCTCAACGGCGGGGAGATCGAATCGGCTTTCGGCCTTAGCCCGGATACGGTCGGCCTGCTGCTCGACAACATCGACACCAAGACGCTCGCCGGCCTGCCGGCGCTGTTTTCGGGCAAGACGGACATCGCTTCGCTGATTGATTTCTCAAAAATCGACATGAAGGCGCTGATGGACGCCGCCGGCGTTTCCGCCGATTTTTCGGCGCTCTCGTCCGGCCTGACCGCGGCGCAGCGGGCCAAGCTGCTCGAAGCGGTGCTGCCGGCCCTCGACCGCGAAGCGCTCAGCGCCCAAACGGGCATATCCGTATCCGTCATCGATACCGTACTCGACAAAACCGATCCGGCCGTCCTCGCCGGGCTGATGGGTTCCTCGGGGACGTCGGCCCTCAGCGCGGACGCGCTCAAAGATTGTATCGATTATGACAAAATCAATTATCCCGTGCTCTTCGAGGTCCTTTCGGCGAACTCGTCCGGCTTCGATATGACGGCTGTCCTCGGCAATTCATCCCTGACGCAGGAGCAGAAAACGACGCTCATCAAAGCCGTGCTGCCGGCCGTGGACTGGGACAAAGTCGGGGAGAAAACCGGCATCCCGCCCTTCCTGCTGAAAATGGCTGTTTATGCCGCGGGCCCCGAGGTCCTGGCGCGGTTCATGGCCGGAGGTTCCGGTGCGGGCATGAACCCGGCGGACTTCACCGACTGCATCGACTACTCAAAAATCGATTATACCGCCCTGATGAGCGTTATCGGTACGGATATGCCCGCCATGGATTTCTCCGCCATGTTTTCCGGCGGGGACCTTTCCCGGGAAGACCGGACCAAACTCATCGGCGCTGTGCTGCCCGCCGTCAACGCGGAGAAACTCAGCCGAAAGACCGGCATCCCCGCAGAGGTCATATCGGCCGTTTTGACCGGGGTCGACGCCGAAACGCTTGTCAACCTGATGGACGGAGGGCTTGACCCCGCCGCGCTTTCGGGCAGCGTCGACTACGCCAAAATCGATTTTCCCAGTCTGATGGAAGCCCTCGGCGGCTCGCGGGACCCGGCGGCCCTCCTGTCCATGCTCGGCGGTATGTCCGACGCGCAGCTGAAAGCGGTGGTATCGGCCGTTTTGCCGGCCGTCGACTGGCAGGCCGTGCAGGCGAAGACGGGATTCAGGCGGGAGACGGTCACCGGCCTGCTGAACGCCGTCACGGCGGACACGCTTAAAAAACTGTCCCGGCTCCAAGCGGGCGGCCCGGATTCCTCCGCATTTTCCAAACTTATCGATTCGTCAAAACTCGACACCGCCGCCCTGGGCAAGATTCTCAATATCGACTTAGGCGCGCTGCTGGCGGGGTCCGGTATCACGGACGGGGAACTCAGGCAGTCGCTTGCCTCTCTGATTTCGGCCGTCGACTGGGAAACGGCGGCGGAAAAATTCGGCTTCGGACGGGCGGACGTCACGCCTTTAATTGAAAAAATGACGCTCGACGGCGCAGTGAACCTCCTTAACGCTTTCGGCGGCTCCGGGCAAACGCAACTGACGAACCTCATCGATACGGACAAGGTGGATTTTAAGGCCGTCCTGTCGGCGCTGCATATCGACACCTCCGGCATTCAGGCGCTCATCGGTTCGCTGCCCGAGAGCCTGCTGCCCGTCATCAGGAACGCGATATTCCCCGTCCGCGAACAGATGAACGCCAAACTTTCCACTTTAGGCGATTCCATCATCCATTCGTCCGCCGTCGCTTTCGTCGCCGCGGAATATGCCCGCCTGGGCAAGGACGTCAACGCGATACAAACGGCCTATCTGTGGACGGTGGGGCTCAAGATGCTGGCGATTACGCTGTTGTCGGCCGTCGCCGTCGTCGGGGTCGGTTACCTGGCCTCCATTACCGGCGCGGGCATCGGCAGGGATCTGCGCGAAAAGGTCTTCAACCGCGTCATCCGTTTTTCCAGCCACGATATCGACCAGTACTCGACGGCCTCCCTGATTACGCGCAGCACCAACGATATCCAGCAGGTGCAGTTTGTCACGGGCATGATGCTCCGGCTGATGTTTTACGCGCCGATTCTTTCCCTCGGCGGTATCATCATGGTGGCGCGGACAGGCGCCAATATGTGGTGGATCGTCGCGGTCGCCATCGGCGTGATCTTGTCGGTGGTCGCCGCTTTGGTCGCCGTCACGATGCCGAAATTCAAAATGATGCAGACCCTCATTGACAAAGTCAACCTGATTTCGCGCGAGATTCTCGGCGGCCTGCCCGTTATCCGCGCTTTCGGCAGGGAAAAAGAGGAAGAGGACCGCTTTGAAAAATCGAACAAAAACCTGACCAGGACGATGCTCTTTACCAACCGCATGATGAGCCTGATGATGCCCCTGCTGATGCTGGCGATGTTTACCCTTGCGGTTTCAATCGTCTGGATATCGGCAAAGAACATTGACAGGGGCTCCCTTCAGGTCGGCGCGATGACCGCGTTTCTGACTTACGCGATTATGATCGTCATGGGCTTCCTGATGCTGACCATCCTGTCCATCATGGTGCCGCGGGCCTCCGTGGCGGCCAACCGCATCGACGAAGTCATCAAAACGGCGCCTTCCGTGCAGGACCCCGAAAACCCCGAGACCATTGACGTCAAAAAAGGCGTCGTGCGCTTTGAACACGTCGCGTTCGCCTACCCCGGCGCCGAGGAAAACACCCTTTCGGACATCGATTTCACAGCGGCGCCCGGGCAGATTACGGCGGTCGTCGGCTCCACCGGCTGCGGGAAGTCCACGCTGGTGAACCTGATACCCCGCTTTTACGACGTGACGGCCGGCGCGGTCACCGTCGACGGCAAAGACGTCAGGAAACTGAGGCAGCGCGACTTGCGCGATATGATCGGCTACGTGCCGCAGAAAGGAGTGCTTTTCTCCGGCACGGTCGCCTACAACCTGCGCTTCGGCGCGCCGGACGCTTCGGACGGGGAAATCCGCGCCGCCGCGCAAATCGCCCAGGCCGCGGATTTTATCGAAGAAAAAGAAGGGGGCTATGACTCCGAAATCGCGCAGGAAGGCAACAACGTGTCCGGCGGCCAGAAACAGCGGCTATCCATTGCACGGGCTATCGCGAAAAAACCGAAGATCTATATTTTCGACGACAGCTTTTCGGCGCTGGATTTCAAAACTGACCTGGCGCTGCGCAAAGCGCTCGCGCCCATCGTGGCCGACGCGACCGTCATCATCGTCGCGCAGCGCATCAGCACCGTCATGCACGCCGACCAGATCGTCGTGCTCGACGAGGGCGCCGTCGCCGGTATCGGCACGCACCGGCAGCTGATGGAAAACTGCGAGGTTTACCGCCAGATTGCGCAGTCGCAGCTTTCGGCGCAGGAACTCGAACAGATGTAAGCCGGAAGAGGACATTATCAAAACCGGCACTATTTCATCCCGTATATATTCAGCCGCTGTATGCGGCGGAACGGAGCCTGATATGGAAGAAAAAAACAGGGCGCAGGCGCCCAGACCGCGCGGCTCCATGGGCGGGCCCGCCGGCAGAATGATGCCGGGCGAAAAGCCGAAAAACTTCAAAAATGCCGTCAGGGATATTGTCCGCTACATGGGCAAGTACCGCGTCGCCGTCGTTTTCGTGATACTCGCAGCAATTACCGGAACGGTGTTCAACGTCATCGGGCCCAAGGTAATGGGCAGGGCGACGACTTATCTGGCCGAAGGGCTCCGGGCCAAAATCGCCGGCACGGGCGGCATCGACTTTGCCGCCATCGCGCAGGTCCTGCTGACCACGCTGGCCATCTATGCCGTCGGAGCGGCCTTCATCTTCCTGCAGGGCTACACCATGGCCACCATTACGCAGAAGCTGTGCTATCAGCTGCGCCGCGACATTGCCGAAAAAATCAACCGGATGCCGATGAAATATTTCGAGTCGAAAACCCACGGCGAGGTGCTTTCGCGCATTACCAACGACGTCGACACCCTCGGTATGGGCCTCAACCAAAGCGTCACGCAGCTGATCACCTCGACGGCGACCATTATCGGCGTCATCGTCATGATGCTGACCATCAGCCCCCTGATGACGCTCATTACGTTCGTCCTGCTGCCGGTGAGCGTCGGCTTCATCGGCTTCATTGTGAAAAAATCGCAGAAGCATTTCCAAACCCAGCAGAAGTACCTCGGCCATATCAACGGCCAGGTGGAGGAAGTCTACGGCGGGCAGACGGTCGTCAAAGCGTTTAACAAAGAGGACGACGTTGCGAAGACTTTTCACGAAACCAACGAAGTGCTCTATCAATCGGCGTGGAAATCGCAGTTCCTGTCCGGCCTGATGCACCCCGTCATCATTTTTATCGGCAACCTCGGCTATGTGGGCGTGGTCATTTCGGGCGCTTTTCTCGCCATCAGAGGCACCATTACCATCGGCGATATCCAGGCCTTTGTCCAGTATGTCAAAAGTTTTATGCAGCCCCTGCAGCAGATGGCGCAGGTGATGAATATGCTCCAGTCCATGGCTGCGGCTGCCGAGCGTGTTTTCGAATTTTTGGGTGAAAAGGAAGAGGAACAGACGATCGAAAACGCCGCGCCCGTTTCAAACGTCAAGGGCTCGGTGGAGTTCAGGAACGTCCGTTTCGGCTACGACAGCGAGCAGCCGGTCATCCACGATTTTTCGACCAGGGCAGCCCCCGGGCAGAAGATCGCCATCGTCGGCCCGACCGGCGCGGGCAAGACGACGCTGGTCAAACTGCTGATGCGCTTCTATGACGTCGACTCCGGCTCGATTCTGCTCGACGGGCAGGATATCCGCCGGTACAACCGGCGGGACCTGCGCTCCGCGTTCGGCATGGTGCTGCAGGACACCTGGCTGTTCAACGGTACCGTGATGGAGAACATCCGCTACGGCCGCCTCGACGCGACAGACGAGGAAGTCATCGCGGCGGCGAAAGCCGCGCACGCTCATCACTTTATCCAGGCTTTGCCGGGCGGATACGATATGGAGCTCAACGAGGAGGCGAACAACGTTTCCTCCGGGCAGAAGCAGCTGCTGACCATCGCCAGGGCGATTCTTGCCGACAAACCTGTCCTGATACTTGACGAAGCCACCTCCTCGGTCGACACCAGGACGGAAATCCGTATTCAGCAGGCCATGGACCACCTCATGGAAGGGCGCACGAGTTTTATCATCGCGCACCGGCTTTCGACCATCAAAAACGCCGACACCATCCTGGTCATGCGCGACGGCGACATCGTCGAACAGGGGAACCATGAGCAGCTGCTCGCGCGCAACGGCTTTTACGCCGAACTGTACAACTCGCAGTTCGAGCAGACGGCGTAGCGGCCGGCGCTTTGCGTACGGTTCGGCTCCGGACGGCATATGGATCCGTCCGGGGCTTTTTTGTTGTTGCCAGCAGCCGGCGCAGATAGTATGATAATTCTGTCTGTTGAACAAAGGCCGATAGAAATACGCCCAACCGTTCGCGGCCTTGCCATATCGTCGCTCTGCCGCAATTCGGCGGCATGGATATGAAAGGAAGCGCCATGACAGACATCGGCATCCGAAACGAGCGGCCGGAGGAATACCGCGCGGTGGAGGAACTCACGCGCGAGGCGTTCTGGAACCTCAACGTGCCCGGCTGCGACGAACACTACCTGCTGCATACGCTGCGCAGGCATCCGGACTTTATCCCCGAACTCGACTTTGTCGCCACTTTGAACGGCGAACTGGCCGGCAGCATCGTTTATGCCCGCTCGGCCGTCGAGACCTCCGGCGGACAGAAACGCGAAACGCTGACCTTCGGCCCGCTGAGCGTGCTGCCCGCTTATCAGAAACGGGGCGTCGGCTCCGCGCTGGTCCGCTGTTCGCTCAAAGAAGCGGCCGCGCTCGGTTACGGCGCCGTGCTCATCTACGGCGACCCCGCGTATTACGCCCGTTTCGGCTTCCGCCCGGCGGAGGCGTTCGGCATCGCGACGGCGGAAGGCTCCTTTCATCCCGCCTTGCAGGCGCTCGAACTGGTCACCAACGCCCTTGCGGACTGCGCCGGCCGCTTTTTCGAGGGCGATGCCTATCACTGCGACGCAAACGCGGCGGCGGAATTTGATAAAACCTTCGCGCCGAAAGAGAAGTTCGTCACCGAAAGCCAGCGCCGTTTCGCGCGGCTCGCCGGGCTGCCGGAACCGGAATAAGACCGTAAGGGGGGTATTGAATGCGCATGGACCTGCTCGGGGGAAAAGGGAACTTTTACAAAGCGAACCTGCACTGCCACAGCGTCTATTCCGACGGCAAACTGACGCCCGAAGAACTCAAAGACGAGTATATGAAACGCGGCTATTCGATCGTCGCCTTCACCGACCACGAGCGTTTTATCGGCCACAACGGTCTGAGCGGGGACGGTTTCCTCGCGCTCAACGGCTATGAGGCGGGCATCGCGGACGAGTCGGCTGAGCCGGGGCACAGGAGGCCCTGCTATCATTTCGGCATCATTGCGCTCGACGGCGGTCCGCGTGAGGTTTTGGAGGCGAAACCCGCCTACGGCGATCACGCCGGCATCAACGGCTATATCGCCGAACTTCGCCGCAGGGGCTTTGCCGTCATTTACAACCACCCCTACTGGTCGCTGCAGACGCTCGACGACTACCGTTTTCTGCAAGGCCTGAACGCGATGGAAATTTTCAACTACACCTGCTATCACCGCGCCGGTATCGACGGCAACCAGACGCAGGTCTACGACACCCTGCTGCGCCGCGGCAGGCGGCTGGGCTGCGTCGCCGCCGACGACAACCACAACAGGTTCGGTTTCGACGACCCGTTCAACGATTCCTTCGGCGGTTTCGTGATGCTGCAGGCGGAAAAACTCGAATATGCCGAGGTGATGCGGGCGTTCGTGTCGGGGGATTACTACGCCTCCGCCGGGCCGCTGATCGAGGCGCTGTCTGTCGGCGGCGGAGAGGTTTCCGTCGCCTGTTCGCCGGCGGTGAGAATCACCCTGAACACGGCCGGCCGCCGCAGCGGCGTCGCGAACGCGCGCGCGGGCGAAACGCTGACGCAGGCGCGCTTCGCGGTAGACCCGGAGGATGTCTACATCCGTCTGGAGGTCACCGACGCCGCCGGCAGGCGCGCGAACACCCGCGCTTATTTCCTCGACGAGCTGCGGGGAGCCGTACAGGTGTGACAAGCGGAATAACTTTACAAAGACAAACGGCAAATCAAAACACGGAATATCAAAAAAGGGGGAGTTGTCATGAAAAACGAAGTCATCTATCTGACCAAAACCGGGCACTCGAAAAAAATCGCGGAGGCGGTCGCCGCGGCACTCGGCGTGCAGGCGAAAGACATCAAAACCAAACCGGCGCTCGAACAGGTCGACACGCTGTTTATCGTCGGCGGCATCTACGGCGGCGCGAGCGACCCGGCCATGCTCGAATACGCGGCGGGCCTGAAAGGCGATACCGTTAAAAGAGCGGCGCTCCTGTGTTCGAGTGCGGGAGGCAAAACCGGGCAGGGCAAACTCCGCCAGCTGCTCAAAGACAACGGCGTGGAGGTCTGCGAGGAAGAATATATCTGCCGCGGCAATTTCCTCGTCGTCGGCCTCGGCCACCCGAACAAAGAGGAAATCGCCGGCGCCGCCGCCTTCGCCAAAAAAATCGCCGGCGCGCCGTAACAACGCGGCCGCAGCGCCAAAGGAGGACGTTTATGAAAAGGATTTTGATTGCGCCCGCGAAGTATGTGCAGGGCGAGGGCGAGTATGAGCGCCTGGGCGAATACCTGGCCGCTTACGGCGACAAGGTGTTTTTTATCGCGCACGAGGACGACCGCGCGAGGATGCGGCCTTATCTGAACGCCGTCGAAGCGGGCGGGAAGACCGCTTTGGTCTACGGCGATTTCTCCGGCGAGTGCACGCTCGGAGAGATTGAGAAGTTCTCGCTTCAGGTACGCGAAAGCGGCTGCGGCGCAGTCGCCGGCCTCGGCGGGGGCAAAGCCCTCGACACCGCCAAGGCGGTCGCCCATGCGGTAAAGCAACCGGTCATCGTCTTGCCGACCATCGCGTCGACCGACGCGCCCTGCAGTTCGCTCGCGGTGGTATATACCGCCCGGGGGCAGTTCTCGCAGTATATTTTTTTCAATAAAAACCCTGATTTGGTGCTCGTCGACACGCGGGTTATCGCAAACGCGCCGGTACGCTTCCTCGTCGCGGGCATCGGCGACGCGCTGGCGACCTGGTTCGAGGCGCGCGCCTGCCTGCGCTCGCACGCCGACAACATCCCCGGCGGCAAGAGCACCCGGGCGGCGCTGGCCGTCGCCAGGCAGTGTTACGACACCCTGCGGGAGGATTCGCTCAAAGCCGTCGCCGCCTGCGAGTGCAATGTCGTCACGCCCGCGCTCGAAAACATCGTCGAGGCGAACATCCTGCTCAGCGGTCTGGGTTTCGAAAGCAGCGGCCTCGCCGCGGCGCACGCCGTCCACGACGGGCTGACGGTGCTTGAGGAAACGCACCGTTTCTACCACGGCGAAAAGGTCGCCTTCGGCGTGCTGGTCCAGCTGATGCTCGAGAACGCGCCTCTTGAGGAAATCGGCGAAGTCGGCGACTTCTGCCGCTCGGTCGGCCTGCCGGTCTGCCTGGCGGATATCGGCGTCGAGGACGCCGCGCCCGAAAAGATCCGCGCGGTCGCCGAGGCCGCCTGCGCGCCCGGAGAGACGATGGGCAACATGCCCTTCCCCGTGACGCCGGACGACGTCTTCGCGGCGATTCTCGCCGCCGACCGCATGGGCAGGGAGTAGGCCGCAGCCGGTCCGAACAATAAAAAAGGCGGGTTCAACCCCGCCTTTTTTGCGCCGCGTGTTTCCGCGGTAGCCGCCGGGGCGTTAGGTTTCCACCGCGATCAAAGGCACTTCCAATTCCCTTTTATCGATGCCCGCGTGGACGCCGATAAACTTCCGCGCGCTGGCGTAAGTGTTGTGTATCGCCATCGCCGTGACCGGAATAAGCAGATAATCGCCAAGCCGCTTTTCGAGGATGGCGTTGGATTCGGTGTCGCCGAAGATTCCGCTTTCTATCGCCTGCGCTTTGGAAACGATGAGAACATCGTCCCCGAACGCATTTCCGCACTCGGCGATAAAATCCGCATCGCGGCCTTTTTTCACAAAGCAGTTCAAAACCCTCGGCTCGATGGACGGGAGCCTCTCCAGCGTGTCGACCAGTTTCGGGTAATCCAGGATGCACCTGGAATCCGCCGCGTCGATCAGCCCGTGGTCGGCCGTGACCATAACCAGCGTGTTTTTCAGCCGTGCGCACAGTTTTTGCACCGCGCGGTTGATTCGGATGATTTCGCGCCTTGTTTTTTCGCTGTAACACCCCGTCGTGTGCATCAGCGCGTCCGGCTGGCTGTCATAGCAATAGATAAAATGCCCGCCGCGCTCTTTGCATAATCCGAGGATTTGCCTGCGCATGCCGCGGCGGCTTTTGTAACCGTCCGCGCCGAAGCTGCGCAGCGATACCGCCCTTGCTTTGCCGCTTTCGTTGATCGTCTGCATGATATTTTTGTTGGGCAGATAAGTATTGGCGGCATGGCGCTTTATCGCCTTGCCGTCTAAACCCGTGTTCGGGAACAGGTCGATATTGTCGTCGAGTTCCGAAAAATATAAACGCCAGCCCAGCCATCCGTGCTCCGCGGGGGAAAGCCCGCTGATGACAGACGTGGTCGCCGCCGTGGTGGTCGGCGGAAAGACGGACGAAATCCGGCTGATTTGGTGCCGGCGGAGAAAACTGCCTTCCGGCAGATGATGCTCCAGCGCGTCCGTTCCCAACCCGTCGAAAAGCAGCAGAACGACGTTTTTGAAACCCTTGCCCAGCAGTTTGTCCGCGGCCGGGAGCGTCGGATGCCGGCAGCCGCAGCCGTAGGCCCGGAGAATCGAGCAGGAAAGGTTCAGTATGCTGTTGCCGTAGTCGGCGAAGCGGTCATTCATAAATCCAAGCCAATATCAAGCGTAGCGGGCCGCGCGGGAACCTTCGAGGCCTGCTCAAACCGCCGCGACCCCCGGCAGTTCCTGCGGGCTTGTGATGTTCGCCTCAAACGCGGCGTCGCGCAGGGCGCAGTACATCTCCGCGAAAGTCGCCTGCATATAGGGGTTGAGGAAGATGAACCCCATCCCGCACGAAAGCAGGCACAGCAGCCACCAGCCGATGAAACTCAGCTGCAGGACGAAAATGTACCACTTTTTTCCGTCGGTCATCTGCCGCGACAGTTCCAGCGCGCGGCGGTAGTCGATGTACGGGTTTTCGGCGAGGATGTATCCGACGGCGAAATACTCGTAGGATTTGACGATGCCGGGAATAATCAGCAGCAGGCTCCACAGAAAAATCGAAAGGTTCTTAAAGAACAGCACTTTCACCACGTTGATATAGCCAGGCCTGAACGCGCGGAACAGGTGGCCGATTTCCGCCTTGCCATAGCGGTTCTCGAGGTAAAAAAGGTTGTGCCCCACGCCCACGGGATTGCCGAAGAAAATTTGGAAACAAACGCCGCCGATGACGGCCAGCGCCAGCAGGACCGAAACGACGGCGACGACGGGAATCCAGACCTCGCGGTTTTGCTCAAAGAACTCCCGGACGGAGTCGAAGCCCTCCGTTTTGCTGTTGAAATTTTCGCGCCACCCGATCCCGCCGAAACTGCCGACGCCGGAGGTACCCCCGCCGAGCAGCCCCGCCAGGAAACTGACGGCCAGCGCCAGCCAGTAATGCCCTGTCAGAGCGTTTTTTGCGTTTTGCTTCAATAGGCTTCGTGTCCACATCAGCGTATCACCCCGCTTAAAATTGCGCCCCGGCCGTTTAACGGGCCGGACGCCGGCAAGGTTTATTATCGCTCAAACGCATCAAAGTTACAAGCCGCCGGCCTGTGTGCGGCAAAAAGTTTGACAATTCGTGCCGGAACCTTTATAAAGGGATGGTGCGCTGCTCTCCGTTTGACGCAGCCAAGGCGGCCGGGAGAACAGACAGGAGACAGATAATGAGCAAAGTGAAAATGGTCGGCAAGAGCGGTCTGTGGGAAGACCTGCATTTTGAACGCGAACGCTTCCGCATCATGCGCAAAATCGTGGCGCATATCACCGCCAAAAGCTGGGAGGAAATCCCGCACGCGGCCTTCGTCTACGAGCCGGACGCGACGCGGTTTTTGGAGGAATACAAAACGCTCAAGGCCAACAACCTTCCGGGGCGCAATATCACCTTCAATTCGCTGATGCTCAAGACGATGATCGAGGGGCTCAAGGCGGCCCCGCACCTCAACGCCTACCTGCAGTACAACACCCGCAGCTCGCGCGGCTCCATCGACACCATCAGCGAAATCAACATTTCCATGCCCTGCAACGTGGACGAGGGCAACACCATCACGGTCAACATCCAGAACACCAACGAGATGACGCTCGCCCAAATCAACGACGCCGTGGCGGATATCCGTCGCAGGGCCGCCAACACCCACCTCGACGAACTGTATTACAAGGTCGCGTTCAAACAGTCGATGGAAGACCTCAAGAAACTCAAGGTGCTGACGGTGGTCCGCCGCCTCTTCGCCGGCAGGGTCGGCAAAGACAAGGTCCACCCCCTTACAGGCAAAGCGAAAAAAGAATACTACCGAATCCCCGAAACGGACCGTCTGACGATTAAAGACGTGCGGCAGGGGACCGTCATCATCACCAACGTCGGTTCCATCGCCCGCAGCAGCCCGCTGACGATGACGCTGCTGGAGATTATTCCCCCTCAGGTCGTGGCCATCGCCATCGCCAACGCGCAGGAGAAACCGGGCGTCGTAGCCGGCGAAAACGGCGAAAAAACCGTCGCGCCGCGCATGTTCCTGCCGATATCCGTCGCGCTCGACCACAGGGCTTTCGATTTTGACGCCATGGTGCCGTTTATCGCGAAGCTCGACGAAATCTTCGCCGCCCCCGAAATCATGCACAGCTGGTAAAGCGGCTTCGCGCATCCGTCATTGCATAAAAAACGCGGCCGCAAACGCCGGCTCCCGGGCGCTTGCGGCTGTTTCCCTTTTAACGGTCAATGAAAGTTCCTGCCAACCGTTCAGGCATCCTGCGTTTCGCCGGCCTCGTTTTCCGCGATAAACTTTCTCTTGGCCGCCCTCATCTGCGCGAGTTCCTCATACATTCTTTCCCGTGTTTCGAGCGACCCCTCGTAGAAAAACTTCGGCACGTTCGACAGCAGCCCCGTCAGGCTCGGCAGCAGCGTGCAGCCCAGGAACAGGAGATACTTCGTCCGCTCCGACTGCTGTCCGAAACCGGCCTGCAGCGAATACCCGATTTTTATCATGATGAGATTGCGCAGCGGCCCGATCATGACGCCCGCGATTTTTTGGACCAGGCCTTTCGCCGCGAGCGTCGTGCCTTCCGTCCGGTAGCCGTTTTTCCACTCGCAGTAGTCGAGCGCTTCGGTCATGATCATTTTCGGGATGATTTTATAGACGCTCAGCGTGGATTTATAGACAATGTCCTTGAGCATATAGGCCGCGCCCATGACCCAGACGTTCCGGTACAGCCCCTTGGCGCCCTTTCCGCCGATGGACCCGACGAGAAAGACCAGCAGGCTGGCGACATCCTTCTGCATGTCACCGAAAATCCACAGCGATTTTGTCGAAAACTTTTTTTGCGCCCAGGGCAGGTAGGCGTAACTGAGCATCGACAGCGGCGCGCCGGGCAGGATGATGATGTTTTGAATGCTGACCGTGCCCAGCACGTCGGCAAAATAGTTCTGCGTGCCGGTGTCGAACTTGAAGATGTTCATGAAGTCCGACAGCATCATCAGCAGCATCGGCCGGTTGTTCAGGATGGTTTTGATGCCGTCGCGGATACCCGGCTTTTCGATGGACTGGGCAATCCTTTCCCTGGCCACGGAAAAATAGAACAAGGCGGCGGCCCCGCCGTACACCGCGCAGAAGGTGCCCATCGACAAATACGCGCCCTGCATGGACAGACCGATTTTGTTGTGGTTGATCAGGTCGATCAGCAGCCCCATGAACATCGACGGGAACGACTCCCACAGGCTCGAAATCACCTCGGCGATGGTAAACAGCAGCACCCGGTCGTGCGGGTTGGGCGAAATGCTGGAGATAAAGCCCGTTTCCGCAAAGCCTCGGAACGTGCCCATCAGTTCGCCCGTCATGCCCAGCGTCGTCGAATAAACCAGTTTTTTGAAGTTTTTCGGGTTGCGGTCAAAAAAATAGGGCATCAGCCAGCCGAGGATGCCGAGTATCGTGCCGGGGACGGCGAAAGCCAGCAGATACGGCTTGAACTTGCCCCAGCGCGTTTTCGTCCTGTCGACCAGCACACCCGCGAAGGTGTCGTTGATAATATCCCATATCCCGCCGATGAGGCCCGCGACGGCGCCCCAGCGGAAGTCGATTTTGACCAGGTCAAGATTGAAACGGCCGCTGTACGCGCCGATATTCACGGCTTTGGAAGAATCGAAGATGCAGTAGGCGGCGGTTTCTTTGGTGCCGATGTAACGCCGGTCATGGAAGCGAACCTTTTGTGCCATGCTGCCCTGCTTTCCGCCGGTGTGTCGGCGCCTTTGTTCACATTTGCGCCGTTTTCAAACCGGCTTATCGCCCCGAAAGGGATGTCCCGTCCGGATAGGCGATGCTCCACTCGTTGGTGTCAAAGTTGACTTCCACGGCGGTGCCGTCGCCAAATACGGTTTTCTGGTGCCTCATGTCGCCGCCGACGAATTCGTGCGAGACCATCTCCTCGAGGGCGACGCGGCGGTGCAGTTCGAGGACGATGCCCGCGAGTTCGAGGTGCCGGGGGCTGTTGGTTTCATAAACGTACGTGGTGCCGCCGTTGAGGATCGCGTGCAGGAACATCCAGTCGCCCTCGGGCATGCCGAAGGAGCCGCTGCCCTTCGCGTCGCCGTTGACAAACCAGGGCGTGACGACGCAGTCGTGGTACACGAGGTTGAAAAACGGCACGAACACGCATTTTTTCCAGGCGTCGGAGGTCCACGTCCAGCAGTAATACGGCGCGTGGTGGCACAGCGAAATGGCGGGCAGCATACAGTCGAAGACTTCTTCGGAACTGGGGATGATGCCCCTTGCGGTCAAGTCGGCGAAACACGCCCGCCGCTCGACGGCGCATTCCTCCCGCGTCATCGGATGCGCGGGGCTGAAACACTCGTCGAGGTCCGCGATGGAGAACACGTCGAGGTAGGAGCCGCCTAGGCGGATGCCCAGCTGTTCAAAGGTGTCATAATTCTTTTTGACATAGGCCGGCGCGAAGCGGGCGCACAGGATGCTCTGCTTGCCGCCGTACCAGGTGGTCTCGTAGGGGTGCGAGCCGACCGCGTTGACGATGCATTTGTCGAAGGTGAAAGAATCGGCCTTGTAGTAGAAATCGCGGTAGTTGTCATGGATGCCGAACACGTAGCCGAGTTCGGCGGCTTTGTCGGCCAGCGATTTCATGCCCGCCGCGCCGCCCGCCTGTTCGTTGACGGGGAAGGGGTCGGGGTGGTTGTTGTCGTAACCGTGGACGCCCCAGCCGTCGAGGTGGATATAGAGTTTATCGATACCGGCCGCCTTGAGCGCCTCAAGTTCGGCCTCGCGCTGCGCGAAAGGTACGCAGACATGGTTGGCGGCGGGATTCTCGCGGTTGTAGTACGACGATTCCTCGGCAATGTCCCAGGCGATGTAGGTATGCAGCACCGGTGCCCCGGCGAGGTAGGCGACGGCCGGGTTTTCGGCGATTTTGTCCCCGAGCGTTTTCAGCGCGCCTTTTTCTTCCAGGTAACGGCGGTAGCGTTGCGCCACGGTGTTCCAGCCGCCGCCGGCAAAGAAGCGATAAATCATCGACCGCGTATAGGCGAACTTGCCCAGCGACAGGTCGAACAGCGGGGTGACGGTCGTATCGCCGCCCTTCTTGTGCTCGACGCTGTAGCGCGCGTCGTAAGGCGTTTCGAATATCGCCGCGTAGCCGGTGCCGTCGCGCACCTGGCCGAACACGGGCATGTACGCCTCGCGCGAAAAGATTTTCGCCCCCTCCAACTTCATCGAGGCGTCGAGCCGGGCTGGGATCAGCGCGCCCTGGCTTAAGGGGAGGACGGTGAACCCGTGGCCTTTTTGAGCGCCGAACGCGAACGCGGCCGGGAAGGATATTTTGTAAGATTGATTCGGCTCGTTTTCCACCCAAACGCGGAAGAGGACGTCGTCCGTGCCCGCGGCAACGCCGGCGAAGGTGTGGATCACCATGCCGTAATACGGGCCGAAGGCGGTGCCGAAATGCGTATAGTCCGCATAGACGCCTGTTTCTTCCGGCGTGCTTTCCTCCCGGCAGCCGAGGCACTTCGCCAGGGAGAAGGGGTAGCAGATTCCGCCGTCGCCTTCGAGGGAAGGCGGCTTTTTCCAGCTCCAGGTTTCGCCGCCGACGGCGATGTCGAGCAGGCCAAGCTGCGGCGTATAAGTCAGCGCAATCGTTTTGCCTTCCATCGTGAATTGCTCGGGCATCGGGCACCGCTCCTCTCCGCCGTAACCGAAAAATGCCATCAGCGCCGTTAAAACCGCCAGTATCCACGAAACAACCCTGTTCATCCCAACCGCCTCCCGTTCGACGGTACGCTTTTGCCGGAGAACCGCGGACCGGTTTTAATCGGCCAGCGCTCCGGCAGAGTCCTCCGGTTCCCCGTCCGCCAACGCCGCCGCCCGCCTGCGCTGCGCGAGTTCCGCTTCGATGCGCATACGCTCGTGCTTATCGTCTTTGACAAACAGGATCACCAGCAGATAGAGCACGGCGCCGACGATGGGGCCGGCCATGTACATCGGCCACATCGCTTTGCGGAAGCGGGCGTTCTGCGGCAGGCCCATCGCTTTGCGCTTGCTGTCGTAGCCCAGGCGCGCGAGCAGTTCACCCTCGATGAGCTTGCCGAAGCCGCCCGTCATCTTGCTGACGAAGTTCTGCATCGAGAAGGAGATGCCCTCCGTGCGCACGCCCGTGCGCCATTCGAGGTAGTCGATGGAGTCGCTCAGCAGCGAACGGTGGGCGATGTCGTTCATCGAACCGGGGATGTTCATCAGGGCGTTGAGCACGATAATGATGCCCATCTGCCAAACGCTCCGGTAGCCGACGAAATAACCGATGGCGCGCAGCGATATCGACATGACCTGCGAGACGACGAGCAGGCGCTTCATGCCGCCGATTTTTTTGGCGAATTTCGTGGCGAAAAACACCGCGAACGTGCCCGGGATGCCCGACAGCAGCCCGACGAGGAAGTCGGCGGTTTTGCCGTCGATATGGATTCCCAAAATGTCGTATTGGACCATGTTCTCGAAAAAATAGACGTTGCCGACCTTGGGGTTGAGGCTAAGCACCAGCCGCGCGAGCACGATGAGCAGCAGCGTCCTATTGAAGCGCAGCAGCGCCAGCGACTGCCAGACGTTCTCTCGCGGCGTGTCGCTGCGGACCGCTTCCGGCATGCGGTGCGCGCTCATGGAGACGAGCTCGCCGCCCAGCGCGAAGAGGAAAGCGAACAGGATAAAAACCGTCATATCCTCGACGCCGAAACGCCCCAAAAGACTGCGCAGCAGCTGGAAGGTACCCACCACAGCGCCGCCTGCGCCCGCCCCGATGGAGACCCACTGCGCGACGCGCGCGCGTTCCTCCGAGAAAGGGGAGGAGACGGCGACCATGCCCCACAGCGCCGTGTCCTGCAGGGAATAGAACAAATCCCAGGTAAAATAGATTAAGAGGATATAAATCAGTTTGCCGTTTTCGCCCAGGCGAACGTCGAAAAACATCATCGCCGACAGCGCGCCGATGAGCGGCGGCAGCCACAGCAGGTAAGGCCGCAGTTTTTCGCCGTTTTTGAAACGGTGCTTGTCAACCGCCGCGCCGATGACGGGGTCGTTGACCGCGTCCCAGAAATAACTCGCGAAAAATATGCGGCCGACCTTTTCGGGTTTGATATGCAGCAGGTTGATGCAGAAATAATTCAGCCAGCCGCTGACGTAGCCGTAGGTGACGTTCTGCCCGGCCAGGCCCAGCGCGTACTGGAACAACTTCCTGTTTTGGACCTTGCCTTCGACTTGCTTTTTGGAAAGCAGGAAACTCAGCGGGTTTTTCAAATCACGCAGTCCTTTCTTGCCCGGCGGAACGCTTTTTGCATAACAACGGTTTCCAGTATACCCTATTTCCCGCCCGCGCGGCAACAGGGAGCGGGCGCTTTGACATGGGCGGGGCGGGTATGCTACCATCCGCTTGGAGAAAAGCGAACAGGCCGTTTCCTGGTTCAGCCGGCGCAGGTATCCATGAGGGGGGCAGTCCGGTGAAATTCGTTTGTAAAGTCCTTGCCTTATTGTTTTCGAGCTTGATGATGGCGCTGCCGCAGGCGCTGCCAAGCGGCGGCGCGGACAACCCGATCGACCCGGACAACGGGGGAGACCCATTTATCGCCGAAGACCTGGGCGAATATTACTATACCTATACGACCGGCGGCGGTATCATACTCAAGCATATCGCCTCTTTCTGCGATACCACGGTCCTTGCAAGCAAAACCGTCTATTCGGCGGGGAAGGACGGCATTGTCGGGGATATCTGGGCGCCGGAGTTTCACCGCATCAACGGCAAATGGTATATTATCGCGTCCGCCATGTTCGATTCAAACCGGGTGGAGGCGGGTATCATGCCGCGCGAACCGGATTCGTCCGGCGACGACCGCTACCGTTTCGGCTTTGTGCTCGAGAACGTCGGCGGCGGTATTTTCGGCGACTATATCTACCGGAGCCGGCTCGCCCCCGGGGGCTTGAGCAATATCGACGGGACGTATCTGCAGCGCGGGAGCGCGCTGTACTTCGTCTTTTCCGGCTACGTCGGCCAGGGCTGGCAGTGCATTTACATCGTGCCGATGGAAAATCCCTTTACGGTGAAAAAAGGCGCGGCGCCGGTGATGCTTTCCGAACCGCAGTACCCTTGGGAACAGCACGGCTGGCGGGTCAACGAAGGCCCCGCGGTCCTTGAACGCGGCGGCAGCGTTTATATCGTGTATTCTGCAAGCGGTTTCAGTTCCGGTTATTACGCGCTGGGCATGCTCGCCTTCAAAGGCGGCAGCCCCTTGTGCAAGGCGAATTGGTACAAATCGCCGCTGCCCGTTTTTTCGCAGAACCCGGCCGAAAAGATTTACAACACCGGGCACTGCAATTTCATTGCCGTCGGCGCGCAGGTATATATGGTTTATCATGCCTCGCGCACGCCGAGCCTGGCGGACAGCCCCCGCGCCACCCATATCCAGAAAATCTGTTTTTCGGGCGATATTCCGGTTTTTCAAAAACCGTCGAGGGCGTTCAACTTTGAAAAACCGGCCGCATGAAGGAAACACGGTTTATAAGCCGTAAAACTCGAAACGTCCGATGAGGTTCATCAGTTCCAGCTTGCCGGCGAGCAGCTGGCGGTAGGTGACGGTCTTCTGCCGGCCCTGCGCGCGAAGTTTTTCCAACTCACCGGCGGTTTTTTCCAGTTCTTGCTCCAGCGCCTCGCGCATCTGTTCGAATTTCGCCAGCCGTCCGACGATTTCGTCCATCCCCGCGCCTTCGGCAGGCCGGCAGGCGCCGCCGGCATCCGTGACGGTGAGCCTTTTCATGGTTGGCATCCCTCCGCCGGCCTTTTTTGCGGTGCGTCCGCGCTGCCCGGCAGGCATCATTGTAGCATAAAACCTCTTCGGGCGGCGCGGCGTATTGTGCGAAACGCCCGCGGGTGGTACAATCGATAAGATATTGCCGCAGCGAATAAAATGATACGCCCTGTTCAGAACTTTTTGCAGGAGAATTCCTTTGAGCGAAAGAACCGCCGCAGAAAAAATCGAGCAGCGCTACTATGTAGG
>Ga0116184_10000390_pt1 | contig 52013 bp, 39 predicted proteins | sample AD_JPNNA5_MetaG_FD_89886 | JGI IMG/M metagenome (GOLD analysis project Ga0116184, IMG submission 89886) | Active sludge microbial communities of municipal wastewater-treating anaerobic digesters from Japan - AD_JPNNA5_MetaG | ecosystem: Engineered > Bioreactor > Anaerobic > Digestate | place... | reverse complement strand
GGACATCCTTGAATCATGGACAAATGTAGTAATCAAAACTGACGGAGTTCCTCTGATGACAAAAGGATTCGGAAATGTTCCTACAACTGCTCCGGGTCTTGGTATTGAACTGAACGAAGAATATCTTCTTTCAACAATGCCAAAAGGTTCGAAGATATTTGAACCCACACCCGAATGGGATAGTATTGGCAGAACCTACGATAAGTTGTGGATCTGATAATCGTTTAATAAACGATCATTCTAAAAAGGGGCTTCGAAAGGAGCCCTTTTTTTTTGAAACATCTTTTAATAATTCACTACTTTAATAGGCTGGAGATCCCTCATCCCGATGAATCGGGATTCGGGATGACATGGTGTTTAAGGTTAGAGTCAATCTGGGGGTGGGCAACTATCTAAGACTGTTCAGCTCTGTAGGGCCTGCCCCTCTCTTCGGGGAGCTGAATGTAATGTCAGATTCCCAGGTTAATCCATGTTCTTCGTTGTGAATTAGGAAAGGTTATTGATTAATAATATACCTTCCAAAGGAAATATTACAAGACAAAAAATGTATATTTATCACAGTAACTAATAAATGTATTATATAATTTACCTTTATAAAAGGTTTCATCCGGAGCAGAATTCTATCTCTATTCGTTTATTATCAGTTAATTATTAACCAATACTAATTTACCTCAATTGAATCATGAAAACTATTCTACAGGAAATTGCTGAAAAAACAAAACAGCAGGAAAGAGCAGAAAGGAAAGCTATCGAAGCTGAGATAGCTGATCCAAAAACTTCCGGCAACCGCCGTAATTTTCTTAAGAAAGCAGCCCTCGGGGGCATTGCTCTCGGCGGTTTGATACACCTCTCTGTTGAGGATACAATTGCTCAGACCACCCAAAAGGTCTCACGTGCTTCAAACCCTTCAGATCTTAAGATAACCGACCTCCGTGTCGCTGAAAAAGGTAATCTGAACGGATTTGCCAATCGTATTATCAAAATAGAAACCAACCAGGGCATTTATGGATTAGGTGATGTAAGAGATGGCTCCGATCAGCGTCTTGCATTATTCCTTAAAAGCAAGATCGTCGGACTCAACCCGTGTAACGTTGAAATGATCTTTAAAGTCATCAAGCAATTCGGTTTCCATGGCCGCCAGGGTGTGGGTGTGAGTGCAGTGGAGACTGCCTGCTGGGATCTCTGCGGTAAAGCCCTCGGTGTACCTGTATGGCAGCTCCTCGGCGGAAGATACCGCGATAAGATACGCCTGTATGCCGACACACCCGAAGACAAGGACCCGGCTGTTGAGTTGCAGAAACTAAAAAACCGGTTGAATGTTGAAGGTTTCACCTGGCTCAAAATGGACCTTGGTATTCATCAGATAAGTGATCAGCCTGATACTCTTGTTAATTCCAAATTCTGGAATTCAAACGGCAGCAGCATAAACAGCTGGTATATGGGCAGGAGTTTTGCTGATGGCGGATATACCGACTACTGGAAAAAGGAACACCCGTTTACCCAGGTTCAGATCACTGACAAAGGGCTTGAAGCTATCGCCCATATTGTTGAAAATGTCAGGAAGGAGGTCGGAACAGAGGTGCCCCTGTCTGTAGATCATTTCGGACATATTGATATGAACCAGGCCATACGGCTTGGTAAAGTGCTGGAAAAATACAGGCTCGCCTGGATGGAAGACTGTGTTGCCTGGTTCTATACCGACCAGTGGAGAACGATCACCAATGCAATTGAAACCCCAACCTGCACAGGAGAAGATATTTATATGCTCGGAGGATTGCTGGGAGGTTTCAAACCTCTTATCGATGCGCATGCAGTGGATATCATCCAGCCTGATCTTGTGAGTGCGGGAGGGATCCTTGAAACAAAAAAGATCGGCGATTACGCTGAAGAAGCCGGTATCCCTATGGCTCTTCATACAAACAGCACTCCTATCGCTTTCATGGCAATGGTGCATTGTGCTGCTGCGACCGAGAATTTCCTCGCTCTTGAACATCATAATGTCGATGTCCCTGGCTGGAACGACCTTGTTAAAATGACAGGATCACAACCCCTCGTAACCAAGGGATATGCCAACGTTCCTCTTGATGCTCCGGGTCTGGGATTAGAACTCAATGATGAAAATCTGAAGAAGACAATGAGAAAAGGTTCAAAATATTTTGATGCTACTCCCGAATGGGACAGCACTGGCAGAACATATGACAAATTGTGGATCTGATCTGTAATTGACTACATGAAGAAAGAGGCTGCAGCTACTGTGGCCTCTTTTTAGTCTGATAGTCTGAAAGTCTTGGAGTCTTTTTTCCCGCAGATCCCGCAGATTATCGCAGATCCTCCCATCTCTTCCTCGCCCCTTCTTTCTTCCGTCCCGATTCACGGGATTTCGTCACTTCGTTCCTCAACTTCCGACTTCCGACTTCAAACTTTCCTGACGAAATTTGTTTTTGAAATTCAACAAAATATAATTAAAATTACTACATCAACCCATAACAAATATCCCGGATCTTTGTAAACAGATTAAACCCCAAACCTATGAAAACAAGGCTGCTGTTATCGATAATTTTATTGAATTCCGTCTCTGTTGTTCTGCTGAATGCTCAGGTGACCGGAGCCTTTACCGGAAATGCTGAAATAGGTAATATCAGCATTGCTGGATCTGCAACATATGATACTGATAAGCAAATATTCACTATAACCGGTTCCGGATCCGGGATAGGAAACATGAAAGATGAGTTACATTATACTTACCGTAAAATGACCGGGGACTTCATTCTGCGGGCGCATATTAAACCCGAGGCCATCACTAAAAATTCTGCCGCCAGAACAGGATGGATGATCCGTCACAGCCTTGAAGTCAACTCACCGGCAGCAGCAGCTTCTGTAACCGGTGACGGAAAAGCATCGTTCCAGTTCAGGACGAATCCTTCTGCAGATATGATGGAAAAGATACTGCCTGTAACAGGAGCCGATGTGATCCAGCTTGAACGCAGCGGAAATTCGTTGATCATGTCCGCTGCAAGAATGGGTGAAAGATTCTTCGAAGAAAAGATCACCGGAATTGAACTCGGAAAGGAAGTTTATGTCGGGTTGTTCGTTTGCTCGGGAAATCCCGAATCGGCAGATAAGGTAACATTCAGGAATGTTCGGATTATTGTGCCGCCAAAGGAAGGATTTCAGCCGTATCGCGATTATCTGGGCAGTCATATTGAAGTGATGGATGTCGCTACAGGCGACCGTAAGATAGTATATAGTGCCCCAAACTCGGTCCAGGCTCCCAACTGGATGATAGATGAGAATGTATTTGTGATAAACGCTGACGGAGCCCTGTATGATTTTGACCTGAGAACAAGGAAACCGGTTAAAATAGAAACAGGCGTTGCAATCAATAACAATAACGACCATGTTATCTCCTTCGATGGGAAGAAAATGGGTATCAGCAGTACTACAAAAGAGGACCGGCAGTCAGTGATATTTACGATACCCAGGAAAGGTGGTGAAGCAAAGAGGGTAACACCTTTAACTCCATCTTATTTTCATGGCTGGTCGCCCGACGGCAAATATATGGTCTATGCTGCGATCAGGAACAATAACTGGGGAGTTTACAAGATCTCCGAAAAAGGAGGACAGGAAGTTGCACTGGCCAATACACCTGGACTCAATGACGGGCCTGAATACACTCCTGATGGCAGGTACATCTACTTCAATTCCAACCGCACGGGAAACAGCCAGATATGGAGGATGTCGCCTGACGGTAAGAATCCGGAACAGCTCACATTTGATGAGCTGAACAACTGGTTCCCCCATATTTCACCTGATGGAAAATGGATCGTATTCATTTCATTTCCCAGAAGCGTTCCTTCAGATCAGCATCCATTCTACAAGCAGGTTTATATCCGTCTGATGCCCGTCAATGGGGGTGAACCAAAGATCATCGCCTATGTGTATGGAGGACAGGGAACAATGAATGTTCCCAACTGGTCGCCTGATGGTAAAAGAATAGCATTCGTGAGTAACAGCGACTTCCTGGATTACTGATAGGTTTTTCAGCAGAAATCAATAAGCCCCCCTTTTGAGGGGTTGGGGGGTATTCTCATCCTTATCGCCAGCTTGATTGCATTAACCATACTGCTCTCATCGGCCTTCCCCTGCCAGGCAATCTCAAATGCTGTTCCATGATCGACTGAGGTTCTTATTACCGGAAGCCCCACAGTGATATTTACAGCGCTGTTAAAACCCAGCAGTTTCATCGGAATATGCCCCTGATCGTGATACATTGCCACCACTATGTCGTACCTGCCTTTCATCGCCTGAAGGAAAACAGTATCCGGAGGAAGCGGACCCTCAACATTGATCCCCCGCTTTTTCATATTATTGATGGCAGGTATTATCTTTTCTATCTCTTCCCTTCCGAAGAGACCGTTCTCCCCGGCATGGGGATTTATACCCGACACTGCGATCCCCGGCCTCGAACCATTAAGCCTTTGCATTACCTCATCAGCCATGACGATCACCTTCTCTATCCTGTCGCTTGTTAGCCCCGTGATTGCTTCCTTTAACGAAATATGAGTCGAAACATGTATCACACTGAGCTTGCGATCATACAGCAGCATTGCATAATCTTTTTTCCCTGTTAATGAAGCCAGTATTTCAGTATGCCCTGAAAAATTCTTCCCTGCCTTGTGCAATGCCTCTTTATTCAAAGGGGCCGTGACTATCGCATCTATCTGTCCGGTCATAGCAAGCTGAGTTGCCTTCCTGACACATTCAAAAGCAGCAGCTCCTGAGTCAGCATTGACTACACCTGGACTGAAATTCTTGCGGTCAATTAAATGAAGATCCAGAACATTCAGACGGGATGGACTGAAATCACATTGACCTGCATCAGTGATTTTTTTCAAAGAAAAACCGTCCGGTTTTATGAGATCATAAGCCATCTGCATAATATTGAAATCGCCTATAATAATGATCCTTCCGTTTCTTACTGATTTCCTTTCAAAACTTTTTATTATTATTTCAGGTCCGATACCCGAAGGATCTCCCATTGTTATTCCAATTGTAATTCTGCTGTTCTTTTTCATCGTTTTCCTGTTTTAAGGAATTCCAGTACCTTATAAATTGCATCTTCAGTACCAAAGCCGCCTGCTTTGGTGATTATCTTTATATCCTTGCAGGCTGCATCAGAAAAATAACCAATTGGTATTCCAGGAAGTACTTCATTTTCAACAACTAATCCTGGCACTTTCAGCGATTTTGCTGTTTGCAGGGCAATATCTCCTCCTGTAAGGAGCATCCCGTTGATCCTGGCTCCCCTGATTATATCAGCGGCTATTTCTCCCAGAAAAGAAGCAATGATTTCACTGACCTCCCGTCTGTTCAGTCCGGAATTCATTCCTGCCTCAAAGCTTTTCTCCATATCATCGCGTCTCCTGGCACTCCTTATAATTATATCATTGCCCTTCCTGCAAGAATCCCGGACAATCGCTTCTATCCTTTCCTTTTCCTTTATCTTTCCTCCTGCAAACAGATCAGGTATATTGATGTCGACCTGAACTGTATCTGAATCATCCTTAAGATAATCAAGCTGCCTGAGTGTTACATCACTGACACTTCCTGCAATAATTACATTTGCTTTTCTGATCTTTTCCGCTAAAAAATGTTCCGGAATAAATTCTGCAAGACCAAGAGAGCCTGCCACAAGGATTTTTTCTTTCATCCCTGCCAATGCAGAAGCTATTATTCTCAGTTCATCTTTTCCCCTGGCATCAATAACTAAAATCTGAACATCATCATTAATATGCTGCCTGATAGTATCAATCAGGCTATCCCGGCCCCCCAGAACCTGTGCATAATTTATCACTGCATTTTTCCTGGCAGTCTGTTGTGAAACAATTGCCGGAATAAAAGACTCAGTCACCGGTTTCGTTGGATCTGATCTGACTTCAGTGTCTGATAATAAAACATTTTTTACATACAGATTGCCGTCGATGACTGTTCTTCCCTGTTCAGGCAGGGCAGGAACGATAATACTGCAATTGATTTTCAGGGAATCCATCAGCCCGGAGAGTTCGGCTCCGATATTTCCCCTCAGTGTGGAGTCAATTTTCTTGTAAATGAATTTTATGTCTTTCCCTGACAATACCTTTCCTGCATTGAATGTTTTCCTGTACGCTATATCTCGCGTGTCCGAACGGCTTGCGGTATTTACTGCCAGTACATCGCACTCATTCCATGATCTGCCAATATTTTCAATATCATTTATAACCAGACTTTTAATCCCTTTCTTGCTGAATTGGACGGCAGTATCTGCGGCCCCTGTCAGATCATCGGCGATAATTATCATCTTTTCATTGATCCCGGGTGCGGGTCCTTTATAATCTATCACTTTCCGTGATTTCTTCCGTTTGGCGATATATGTTGTAAGGATTGGAGTAAGTATTGCTGTTGTTATTGTCGATGCGGCAACCTGAGGAGTAGCAATCTGGGAGATTGCTGTCATTGAAGGGTCAGCCAGGGCAACTGCCGCGGGAGTGGCAACTGCATTTCCGGCTGTGCTCGAAGCTGCAGCTCCGGCTATCCCGCTTCCCCCTGAAGATATGTCAGCAAGGATATTGAAAAAACCTCCGACAAAGGTTGTCAGAATGCCGAGCAAAATCCCCGAGAAACCGGCAACTATCAACATTTTAAGATCCAGTCCTGCACCAAGTGCAAACGCAAAAAACGGGATAAGGACAGGTCCTCCGGATAACAGGAATTTTCTCATGTCCTGATCAAGATTGCCTAAGATCATTCCGATTATTATCGGAATTAGAACGCCCATAAGACTTCCCAATGGTATTGTCGCCAGACCGGTGGTTCCAAGAGCTATCATTGTGAGGAAAGGACCGTCATTTATCGACAGAACAGCCACTGCCCCTACATCAGTTTCATCTCCCATTTCCCCGGCAAGAGCAGTATAAAGGCCCCCGTTACTATTGGTCATTGCGGCTATCACTGCAAGGGAAGATAAGCCCAGCCAACCTTTGTCTCCACATAGTTTTGCAATTAGAAGGCCAATAATTACTCCGATGATGAACTTTGAAAAAGTAATTACAGCACCTTTTTTCAAAGCGCGTGGAGCAGCCTTCAGACTTATTCCCGCACCCATGCAGACAAGAAACACACCGATAAGGGCAGATGAACCGGTGGCAATGGCAGTTGTAAATCCTCCGATCTTAAGAGCCCCGGGGATAAACGTGTTTATTAAAGCTCCGATTATCAGGGGGATGATCATCATCCCGCCGGGGACCTTTTCAATTTTTTTTTTAATGTTCATCAGCTGAGTTTTTTGGTGAAGCCTTTTCAGCTATTTCGACATCCCTTGCTACTTCCGGTCTGATCCTTGCCCAATGGAAAAGATTATTGTCATTCCTGTCATAACTGCTGCCGTTGTAATGAGTAAGAGGCATGTCTTTATAAATGGGCCTTGTTATTTCAATTACCTTATCCCAGTTTCCCAAAGCTTTTTTAAGATGAGTGATTGCTTTTTCCCGATTGTCCTCACCCCCTTTTAACCGGTAAGTCTGAAGGGCAACTGCACCTTCAAGCTTTTCTGCAAGGTGAAGTCCCAGATATGCCCAGGTCTTTACATCAGCAACCTCGTACATCAGAGATACGTTCCTGCTTGTATTGATGTTCTTAACAAGCTGCAATGCTTTAGAGCAATCATTCCTCAATAATTCAGACAGTTCCGGCGGTGTGACTTTCTTTTCCCCGAAAGTCTCACCTTTTAATAATCCTTCAACATAATCCTTAACAGAAATATAATCAGGATCCAAAGCCGGCTGAGAGATAAGTCTGTTCACAGAGATATATTTTGTGCTGTCTCCCTGCAATGCCAGGAAGCCTTCTCCATAGAGTGTAAAGTCCCAGCCGCAATCATACAGAGAGGCCAGCCGCAACTGCGTGGATGAAGCAAGTGAAAAAGCCTCAGGGAGAGAACGTGCTATCTTACCATAACGTCTCAGGAATTCATCTTCGAAAGTTTTATCGGGAGTGGCCGGATCATAAAGGAGCCTTCCCCATAGTTTATAGAAGAGCCACTGGCGCTCAAATGCATATTTCCAGTCGACCGGTGATTCTAATGCAGTAAAATAATCGAGTGCAGGGATATAAGTTTCTGAGCCGACAAAATACCCTCCGTTATATGTCTGGCTGTTCAGTTTTATATGGTCACGGATGAATTGAGGAACTCCCCACCGGAGAGCAAAGAAATCCTCATTGCGGGCTGTATAAGTTATTTTATACCCTTCCGGCTCAGGATTATAGAATGTGTCGTACATTTTACCCCCGTGCACTTTTACAAGTTTAGGTGTAGAATGGGCGTGGGACCAGTTGTATTTAAGATCTGCATAGATCGGACCTTCAATGAAATCAAGGCTGGCTTCTTTCTCGATAGCTTTGCGGGTAAGCCTCTCAAGATCCACACTCGTTGCCCCCAATGATTCAGTGGTGCTTGAAAAAGGGATCCTGTGTACAAGTTTCACTTTACGGCCGGCGAGACGCATTCCTTCAATATAAGTCCCAAACATCCACTCTTCTCTCTGCTGCGGTGTCATACCGGCCATTCCCTCCCCGATCGTGAAACCTATCCCTGTAAGGCCGGGATATTCCTGCAGGACCTGAGTCACACATTCGCGCATATATCTCCGGACTATTTCAGAGGTATCGCCTGCGCAGTAGTAATGAGGATAAAAATTTGTCAGGGCTACATTATGAGCTTTTGAAAACTGTTCGCTGACAAAAATATTGAAAGGGAAAATATATGTATCGATGGCACGCTCTTCTGCCATTTTTATAAGTTCATGGTGAAAATCCTCCCACTCCTTCATTTCCTGATCATTGAAAGGGCTGGCTTCAGGGAAATTCTTCGGTCTGATCATATAAACAAAGGGATGGAGATTGAATATCCCAAGAGAATTGAAGCGGTTCTCTGCCATCATGTCAAGGAATGCTCTCCAGTAATCAAGGTCACGTACTGTCTCATAGTGCTGATCGATAGCTGAGCTGGGCCGGTATGAATCCCATGGAGTGTTATGCTTTATTGCCCTCAGAGGGTAGTAAGGCTTTTCAGCCCTGTCACATACTTTTCCAAGCCTGATGCCATTACGAAGATCCTCAGCAAGTGAAAGTGCACCATATATCATACCCCTTGCATCACCTCCGGTTATTGTAATATTTTTCCCATTGGAGACCAGAGAGAAACCCTCGGCCGGAAGATTCTCCGCTATGCGAAGATCTATTATGCAGCCTGCTGCATTTTTTGCTTCAATTACTGTATAACCTGATTTAAGCAAAGCTTTATTCAGTTTTCCAGTCGCATAAAGAGCCTGAGGAGAAGATCTGTCGGATCCCACAAAAACAGTCCTGGTGCCTTTATCCTGATTACAGCTGATAATAAGAAATCCCGTGATGCAGGCAATGATTATTATAAAGGACTTTTTCATAAGAGTTGTTGTTATTGATCTGAGATTTAACTTCATTTTGTATTGAAACTACCATGTAGTTAATGATCTCAATTTAGCAATTATTTTTCGAAGGCTGTAAAGAAAAAGCCTTAAACCAGTTGTCCGGTTTAAGGCATTTTCAGGATTGTATCTAAACTATGAGTAAAAGGAACTTTAAAATTTATCCTGCCAGACGGTTATTTGACAAGTTCCACAACAGCATATTTTGATATCTTCCAGAACTGTTCGGGATCCTTTATTTCAATACTTTCAACTGTTTTTTCATCCTGCCTGATAAGCTCATATGATCCGCTCGGATGTTCGGTCACAAGTTTTACATTCTTGGCATTGACAGGAATGATCTTAGTCTGTGTGATGTCGATCTGAGCAAAGAGAGAGTCATTGAAATCTTCAATCAGTGCTTCTTTCCTGCCTATTCCAAGGAATCCTCCTTCTTTTGACAGAATACCCCTGTCGCGCAGGTCCTTAAAGGTACCTGATATTAAAAATGCCTTGTTCATCTCTGCGATCTGATCATTGATAGTCTCAGTCTGCTGCGCGATTGTCTGATCAAGTCCGGTTACTTTTGTATTCAGCTGATTTATCTCGATATCCTTATTGGCAAGGGCTACCTTCATTTCATTTATATCAGATTCATACTGTTTAACTGAAGCTTCAAGAGTGGCAACTTTATCTTCCAGGGCTTTCATAGTTACGCCAGCTTTTTTTAACTGGGCATTCAATGAAGCTATTTTCTGCTTGTTGGCTTCAAGAAGCGTGTTGATATACTTAATATCTTCCCGTATCTTGTCTTTCCTGCTCTTTGATATCTCTGAATCGGATGATTGAAGAGTTATCATTTTTTCTTTCTCCTTTATCTGTGCAAGATCCTGTTCGATCTGATCAAATGTCTGAAGCCATTCATTTATCACGGAATCGCGTTCAGTAAGCTGAAGCGAAAAAGCCGTTTTCTGATCTTCCATAAGAGCAAGCTGCTCATTATGATCTGTCTTGTGCAGGTAGTACCCTAGTACTCCTAATGCGATCAGTACAGCCAGGGCAATAAGTGCAGCAGTCCAGGCACCCTTCGATATCCCTTCCATTCTTGCGATCTCAAGCCTTCCGGCTGAAACCTGATCAGGATTTGGTTTGATTTCTTTGTTTTCTTTGTTTTCCATTTTATTTCCTCCTATCTGAGTTTTAAATTAGTTCCCGAATAAACGTTTTCCTGAGTTACTGATTAATATTGTGTTTCTTTAATATCCGCCAGTAACAACTGAAAAAGGAATATATTATTGCTCCTGGCGGAATTTTCAGGGATAAAACCATTCATTTCTTTTATATATACTTTATCCAAATTTTAAACCAGATGAGTTTGTTTTTATATAATACTGATTTATAATTATTTATAAGAATACAGTAATTATGTTATTTGTTCAAAATGAGAAATAATTCTCATTTTGAGAAATAATGTCAGATGCCTTTCCCTTTCTGTAATATCCTGTATATCGTCGATACACCAATATCAAGCTTTTCTGCAGTTTTCCTGATATCGTTATCGTATTTCTGAAGGGTTGCCATGATTATCTTCAGCTCATACTCTCTGAGTGTAAGATCATTGCTGATAGTAACCGGGAAGGGATCAGGTGAATCAAGCATGAGATCGGCCGGTTCGAGCTCGTCTTTATCCGAAAGTGTAACAGCAAGCTCGACAACCGATTTTAATTCCCTTACATTCCCGGGAAATGAATAGCTCATCAGTTTCTTCTGTGCCGCCTCTGTCATGCGCTTCAGGGGAATATTATTTTCCTTGCAGAATCTCGAAATAAAATGCCTGGCTAATATTAATATATCACTCTCACGTTCTCTAAGGGGAGGCATTTCAATCGGAAGACCGAATAACCTGTAATAAAGATCCTCTCTGAATTTTCCTTTTCTCACCTCTTCTTTCAGGTTTTTATTAGTCGCGACTATCACCCGGCAGTCGGTACTGACCGGCTTATTGCTTCCTACCCTGACGACTTCTTTCTCCTGCAAAACCCTCAGTAGCTTTGACTGAAGGTTGAGTTCCATCTCTCCTATCTCGTCAAGGAACAGCGTCCCTCCATCAGCCTCTTCAAACCTTCCCGTCCTGCGCGATGAAGCCCCTGTGAAAGCTCCTTTCTCATGACCAAACAATTCACTTTCTATAAGCTCCGAAGGAATCGATGCAATATTAACCGGCACAAAAGGCCTGTCTTTCCGTGCAGAATTGAAATGAATAGCCTTTGCCACAAGTTCTTTACCGGTCCCGGTTTCCCCGGATATGATGACTGTTATGTTCGTGCCGATAGCCTTCTCTATCAGACCGTATACTTTTTTAATGGCACTGCTTTCGCCAATGATCGTGTTCCGGAAACTATACTTCTGCTGTACTTCCTTCCGAAGGGCTGCCAGTTCTTTCTTAAGACCAATCCCCTTCCTGATATTCTGAACAGTAATAAGGAGACGTTCCTTTATATCTTCCGATTTAGTTATATAATCGTAAGCTCCTATTTTCAGCAAAGAAACAACAACATTTATATCATTCTGCTCAGAAATAAGGACCACCTGCGTATCAGGACTATCCTGACGGATCCTCTTAAGAAGTTCCAGCCCGTTTATGTCAGGCAGCCTGTAATCAAGAGTAATTATATCGGGCCCTTCATGAAGATTGTCAAGCAGGTCCTTCCCCTTATGAAAACTTTTAATTTCATAATCAGGATTCAGAGAGAGTGTGTGAACAAGGAGCCTGTTATACCATTCGCTGTCCTCGACGACAAATATTTTTAAAGTGCTTTCTGTCATTTATGAATTAAGAATGGTTTTCAGCTGTTTCCGAATCTGAAGCAAATTAAAAGAATAATCAGATGATAATAACAGTATTCAGGTGATTTTCTTTATATGTTCGCTTATAAGTGAACTGATATTTCCGAATTCAGCTTCAGCTCTCTGAATAAGCCCTTCCAGTTTCCCTATGTCTGTCCTGCCGCCAGCCTTATGTTCAATATCGCTCAACAAACGGCTTAGTTCTGTTGCCCCCAGATGACGGCATGGTGGCAATAATTTATGAGAAAGGTCGGCCAGTGTCTGCCAGTGCCCTGATAAGAATGCCTCACGGATCTCAGTCAGTCCTCTCTCTGTGGTTTCAATGAATGTGACAAGCATCTGCTTTACGAACTGTTCGTCGCCTCCGGAAATGTGATAAAGATTCTTCAGGTCTATCTTTTCTTTTACAGCCGAATGATCAATATCCGAGGGGTTCTTTGTTTCTTTCCCCGACATGGGTTTTCCTCCGAGTGCAGAAATGACAACCTTCAGCAGTTTCTCTTCTGTAAAGGGTTTTGAAAGAAATTCATCCATCCCGCTCTCAGTGTATTTTTCCTTCATATCTTCCTCAGATGCAGCCGTGATACAGATGACAGGCATCTCCTTCGCACTTATCTTCAATTCATTCCTGATGAACTGAGTTACCTTCAGCCCGTCTATCCCCGGCATCCTTATATCCATGAACAGCAGGTCAAATTTCTCTGTTTTCACCATTTCAATCGCTTCCGCTCCATTTACAGCAACATGGCATTTAACTTGCCATCGCTCCAGGATGGTTTTAAACAATAACCTGTTATATTCTTCGTCATCAACAACCAGGACCTTCAGTCCGGCCATCGCGGAAGGTATCCTCAAAGGCATTTCGGTTTCCTTCACAAGATTTTTCTCATCACCTCTCTTAACAGGGATTATACATGTTATTCTTGTTCCCTGGTTCCTGATGCTTTTACATTCTACTGATCCGTTATGAAGATCAACAAGCTTTTTAACGATCGACAAGCCAAGACCGGTACCTCCATACCTTCTTGTAATGCTCATTTCAGCCTGGGTGAAATCCTCAAAAATATATTTCAGCTTGCTCTCTTCGATTCCTATCCCTGTATCAGTAACTTCAATTACAAGATCTGTTTTATCCTGATCTCCTGAAATACATTTGACACTGTAAAGTATTGTACCATCTTTAGTGAACTTCACTGAATTACTTACAAGGTTGATTAGTATCTGTTTAAGCCGGTAAGGATCACCAACCAGGACCTCAGGACACCGGGGATCAAGAGAATAACTTAGCTCTGTACGGTTCTTCACTGCATCCCTTTCGAAAAGAACATACACATCTTCAATTATATTCTTTATCCGGAAATTGACCTGTTCAAGCGCCATCTTACCATCCTGAAGTTTTGAAAAATCGAGAATATCGTTGATAATTGCCACAAGATGATCAGATGATGACTTTATCACCCTGAGAGTGCTCAGGCTTTTCTCATTCAGCGGTTCATGAAGCAGCTGCTCCGTAAAGCCTGAAATAGCAGTTACAGGAGTTCTTATCTCATGACTCATGTTAGCCATGAACATTTCTTTAATCCTTACAAGTTTCTCAGCCTCATCCCTGGATTTTGCCAGTGCTATCTGATATGCATCCGATTTCCTTACATACCTTACAGTTATAAAAACAACGGCGATGGCCAGAAGAGCGCCTGAGACAGCGAACATTGCCAGCCACCTGTAAAACCTGGCAGCCAGAATACCGGCATTGGAAGCTTTGCCTTCAATACTCACCGACACCTCACTTTCCATCTTGGAGATAAGATCATAAAACCTGTCTCTTATCTCACTTCCTGTGACAGCCAGTTGCTTTTCCCTGGCAAGGAGTTTTTCCTTTATCTCCTGATCCTGCTGTTCAATCCTGCTGATGTTATCCCTGAGTTCCTGTTCATCCAGCTCTATCTTTCTATCCCTGCCGAAGACTCTCCCCAGTATACCTTTCTCCTGCTCCTGCTTCTGATTATTCACTGTTACACTGTCGATCATTTCCGAGAGTCCTTCAAGATTTTCCATTACCTGCCGGTTCGGATTAAGAGACAGCATCTGTTTCCAGATCACTATATTATCTTCAATAAGAGTGCTGATAGTATCAACCTGTTGCAGCATTATAGTATCATCACCGCATTCTTCCCTCAGCTTATTGACCTTATCATCAATATTCGAAATGATTGAATAAAATGGCTTCAGGACTTTTGTATCATTTATTAAAGTATATAACCTGATGCTGTTTTCAGCCTTTTCAAGCTCCTTGGAGATCTCTCTGATTGATAAAAGTCTCTGGTCGGGTTTTGTATCGACCCTGATCAGGGAAACAACTGATGACAGATTTATATAAGATAAATAACCGGTAGCTGCCAGCAATAATACTGCCAGGAACATTAAGAACCCGATTTTGACCTGGAGAGGGATTTTTCTCATTGCAGGATTTAAAGCATAAGTATCCTCAAAGCTATGAAAATTTATTGTCAATGAACTGCTCAAGATAGAGGCAGCATAAAGCAGGAGCATGCGGATCTTTTATTACGAAAGAATCATGCATGCAGTTTTTGTTCCGGCCAGGTTCTCCTGATTGTGAAAGAAGTACTACAAAAGCATCCCGACAGAGCTTCTTTATGAGCTTTGATATGTGTTCCCCGTTTATCTCATCGCCGGTATAATAATCAATAAATGCAACAACATTGCACTTATTAAACTCTCCTGACCTGATCTTTAAAAGGCATTCACCGGGGTCGGTAAATGACAAGAGCCTTACTGAACATCTGAATTTCTCCTCAATCAGGGAACAGGTATTAAGCAAAGTCCTGGTGAGGAGGATATTGTAATATTGATTATCCTCCATTACCAGAACTGTGAATGTCTTTCCCATCTCAGGCATAAATAGATTACAATAACTTAAATCCAACATTATGCCACCGATTGAGATCTTTCCCTGTTAATCTTTAAATGGCTGACATTAAATGAATTAATTTTTCAATCCTGATATTTTCAGGGATTTTGCCCAAATCCATATTCTCAATTTGAGAATTCCGGATAAAAACATGACACAGAAACCAAAGCTGCATAAACAATAGAAGTTTCAATTTTCACTGAAGTAATAGATAACTTAAATGTCAAATGGCATATTTTTTGAAAACTCAATCTTGTATAATTGATCCCGGAATAAAGTAATTAATTGATCAGTTGATGCTTAACAAACAAACTGATCAAAGAATTAAAAAATATTGACCATGGATATGAATACACAATATTTTGCTCGGTCGGCTTACAGGGCAATGTTTTTTGCATTCGTTGTCCTGGCGGGTCTTTCAATAAATTTCAATGCGTCGGCCCAGTATTTCGGCAGGAACAAACCAGGTTACAAGACATTTAAATACGACATACTGCAGACGCCGCATTTTGAGATATATCACTATCTTAAAAATGATTCCTTACTGAACACCCTTTCACAATGGTCTGAGAAATGGTACCTGGTTCATCAGAAAGTTTTCAGAGATACCTTCAAGGTTAAGAACCCTCTGATTTTCTATAATAACCATGCTGATTTTCAGCAGACAAATACAATAAGCAGCATGATTGGTACCGGAACCGGAGGTGTTACGGAATCTATGAAGAACAGGGTTATACTGCCTGTTGCATCGTCTCTTGCACAGACTGACCATACTCTTGGGCATGAGATGGTGCACGCGTTTCAGTATCATATGTTCCTTAAAAGCGATACATCTGAAAAGATGTCACTTAACAACATCCCGCTCTGGATGATAGAAGGCATGGCTGAATACCTGTCTATCGGGAGCTATGATCCGCACACAGCCATGTGGATGAGAGATGCCGTCATTAACAATGACGTACCTACGCTGAAGAAAATGACAACCGATTCGAAATACTTCCCTTACAGATACGGACAGGCTTTCTGGTCACTTGTCGGAAAAACATGGGGCGACACAATCATTGTACCCTTGCTTAAAAAAACTGCACAATATGGATTATCAAGAGCAGCCGATTCCCTTATCAAACTAAAGGAAAATGCGCTGTCAGACCTGTGGAAGAGCTCTATTGAGGTGCATTTCAGGCAATATATTCAGGATAAATCTGACTCTTTGGCAGGTAAACTGCTTATATCGGAGAAGAATGCAGGAACCACCAACATATCTCCTTCACTGAGCCCGGACGGAAAGTATTTAGCATTCTTTTCCGAGAAGAATGTTTTCACCCTCGACCTCTTCCTGGCAGATGCCGTCACCGGTAAGGTGTTAAAACGACTTTCAAGTACCGTCAGAAGTAACGAAATTGATGATTTCAACTTTATTGAATCAGCAGGAACCTGGTCTCCCGATTCTAAAAAATTCGCTTTCGTCGTCTTCAGTAAGGGTAAGAACAAGCTGGCCATTGTTGATGTCGGCAAATCGCGTATCAGCAAAGAGATAACTCTTAACGGAGTCCCTTCATTCTCAAATCCTTCATGGTCACCAGACGGGAAAAAAATTGTTGTAACAGGCCTGGTTGACGGAATAAACGACCTTTATCTTTATTACCTTGATTCGGGAGAAGTAGAGAAACTTACCGTTGATTTCCCTTCAAACCTTCATCCTTCATGGTCGTCAGATGGAAATTATATAGTTTTTTCCCAGGAAAAAATCAATTCAGAGTCAGGCAGGAGAAAATACAGTTTTAACCTGGCAATTCTTGATGTGAAAAGCAAGCAGGTTAAAGAGCTGGATGTTTTTCCGGGAGCTTATAATCTTAATCCGCTCTTCTCAGCTGATGATAAATCGATCTATTTTCTGTCGGATGCCGATGGATTCAGGAATTTATTCAAATACGACCTGGTAAACGAAAAAGTTTACAGACTAACAGAATACCCGACAGGTATAAGCGGTATAACTGACTTCTCTCCTGCAATAAGTGTTTCAGGAAAAGATAACCTGATAGCCTATACTTACTACTTTAAAAGCAATTACAAGATACTGGTTGCCCCCGAAAACAAGTTTAAAGCCAGGGAGATTGACAGGCACTATATGGATTATGATCCGGCTACTCTGCCTCCCCTTAAAAATGTATCCGTCAATATAGTGGATACCACCCTTCAGAAAAGACTGAAGTTTGCAGATCTGCCAAAGGATTCACTTAAAATAATACCATTTAAGTCGAAATTCAAGCTTGACTATATCTCAAACAATGCAAATATAGGAGTATCGACAGGTCTGTATGGCAATAACCAGGGCGGAAGCATAAATATGATCTTCAGCGATATGGTTGGCAATAACCAGCTGTACTCTTCCTTATCACTCAACGGACAGATTTATGATTTCAGCGGACAGGTAGCCTATCTTAATCAGAAAGGAAAAATAAAATGGGGGGCTTCCATCGGGCATATTCCTTATCTCTCGGGAAGAATGGCCCTTACCTGGGACACAATAAGTGTCAAGGATCCGAAAAATCCTGATGAATACATTGATCTTCCTGTAAATAACCTTATTGTAGATTATCTGCGGCTCTTCGAAGACAATATTTCTGTTTTTGCTTCATACCCGCTATCACAGACAAGAAGGTTTGAAGCCGGAATTTCGGCATCGTGGTACTATTACCGTATCGACAGATTTAACAACTATTATACACTCGATGGTTATAATATTGCATATTCAAAAGAGAAACTTCCTGCACCTTCAGGCAGCAATTATCAGCAGGTTTCCATGGCTTATGTAGAAGATAATTCCTACTTTGGCCTGACCTCTCCGATGCGGGGACACCGGGCAAGGTTCCAGGCAGATAAGTATTTCGGAGCCGCTGATGTTTTAACTGCACTTCTTGATTACAGGCAATACTTTTACATGAAACCATTCAGCCTGGCATTCCGGTTTTATAATTACGGAATGTACGGGAAAAATGCTGAAGGAGGTGTTCTGCCTGAGCTTTACATCGGATATCCATGGCTTATAAGGGGCTATGACAATATATCAGGAGGAGGCAACTACTCCCTGGAAAGAAACACTTTCGACGTATCATGGCTCAGCGGTTCAAGGATAATGGTGGCAAATGCCGAACTAAGGATCCCTTTTACAGGGCCCGAGAGATATGCCCTCATAAAATCAAAATGGTTCCTGACCGAAGCCAGTCTGTTTTTTGATTCGGGATTGGCATGGAACAACGACAGCAGGATAATGTTTGATTTCAGCCCTGTATCAATAATGAATTATAAGGAAAAATATCCCGTTTTCAGCACAGGTGTCTCTATGAGGGTTAACCTTCTTGGATATCTCGTCATAGAACCATATTATGCATTCCCTTTGCAGAACGGAGGTTTTAAAAATGGCTCATTCGGAATAAACTTCACCCCCGGTTGGTAAGAATGCTAACCGGTTTTAAAGTTGTTCCTTTACATCAGTGGGTTTTGTCCTCCACCAGCTGGCCAGTGTTGATCCTGTGATATTCATTAAAGGTCCAAAAATGGCAGGAGCTAATCCTACAGTTGCCACCTTGCCCATCTGAAGGGCCAGCCCTGAAGCAAGTCCTCCATTCTGCATCCCTACTTCAAAAGCAAGTGTACGACGGTCCTTTTCCGGCATGCCTGTAAGCCATGCAACAGTATATCCAAGCGAGTATCCTGCCAGATTATGAAGCAAACTGGTCACTAAAAGAAGGGCTCCAACCTTTAAGAGACTTTCATGTCCCGCAGCAGTAATAATTGTAATTATAACAGCAATACCTGTCATGGATACAAGTGAAAGCAGCTTGCTCAACCATACCTTTTCCCCCTTAACGAGATACCTTAATGATAATGCCGCTATGCATGGCAGAATGAAAAACCATGCAACCGATTTAGCTAATGCTATAAGAAAGGCTGAGAAATCGGCGTTGGCTGATTTCACATAGACCAGGTTGGTCAGCAGGATAATAATGAAATACCCTGCCATTTGAATTGTTTTTTGCTTTTTGTCAGAACGAGAGCCGGAAAAAAGATTGAATATGAATCCTGCGACTATCGGGAGTATGATCATCTTCAGAATATCGAGCATCATACTCCAGAAACTGACCTCAATATACTGTCCTCCAAGGATTTTCATCAGGAACGGAGTAACAACGGGTGATAATAAAGTTGATATAGCTCCGATAGTTATTGCAAGAGCAAGATTAGCGTTGGCTATGTACGACATTACGTTTGAGGCAAGGCCGCTTGGCACGCATCCGATAAGTATTATTCCTGCTTTTATTTCAGCAGGAAAATTAAATATATTCGCTATCCCGAAACCTACGAGGGGCATGATTGTATAATGAGAAAAGATCCCTAAAAGAACTCCTTTTGGCATCCTGATCACGCCTGTGAAATCGTTCAGGCTCATCTGAGAACCCATCCCGAACATTATTATCTGGAGCAATGGAACAATAAGATTCTTCAGCTGAAAATCTCCAACCGAAAGAAATAACTGCGGGTAGAACATCGAAGTTGTAACAGCCGTAAATATCCAGACCGTATATGACAACCCTTTTACTTTTTTATAGCCCCGCATGCCAAGAGCCAGTAAAATGAAAAATCCTACATAAAGAGGTCCAGCTTTTGATAACCTGCCGCTTAAAGAAATTATCAAAGCCAATACAAGGCAGACAGCTGATATTATCAGCGCTATCTTAAATAAATTTATCCTTTTCAAATTAAAAATCTTAAGTTTTAGCCCTTATTAACTCCATAATCTGTCGTGAGAACGCTTCTGATCCCATTCCGGTGTGGGTTCAAAATAACCTTTAGCTGATGGCAGAAGATGTTTTTTAATCTCTTCTTCATTCAGTTCAATACCCAGACCGGGTGCTTCAAGAGGCACGTTGGCAAATCCTTTTGAAATCATTGGCTGATCACCAGTCATTATTACAAGATTAGCCCACCAGGGGACATCAACTGAATGATGTTCCAGCGCAAGGAAATTTTGTGTTGCAGCAGCACAGTGCACATTTGCCATAAAACAGACAGGTGTTCCTGCCATATGCAGCGCCATAGCCACACCACATTCTTCAGCATAGTCACCGATCTTCTTTGTTTCCATTATACCTCCTGCAGTCGCAAGATCGGGTTGTATTATGTCCACTGCTTTCGCATCAAGAAGCGGTTTAAATCCATCTTTCAGCATAAAAATATCTTCCCCCGTACAGGTTGGTGTCTTAAGGGCATCTGAAACGGTTTTCCATCTTTCGGTATCGAACCATGGGACCATGTCTTCAACCCAGGCCAGCCTGAATCTTTCCATTGCTTCCCCGAATCGGATTGAATTATTTATGTCAAAATGTCCGAAATGGTCTGATGAAAGTGGTATTTCATACCCTACAGCATTTCGTATCGTATCAACATATTTTTCGAGATCTTCAAGTCCTTTGTCCGTGATCTGAACCTGGGTGAAAGGATGAAGGGTGTTACCGTATCCCATATAATCGCGCAGGTCATACTGAGCGAGACCGCCCCAGAATTTATTGTTAACTATGTTCCCCTCGGTCTTGTTTACAAGGTGTATTCCCAGATCCATTTTCAGCCATGTAAAACCCTGTTCATCGACTCTCTTTTTAAGTTTTTCGGCAAAACCCTGGGGATCGTTTACTCCGGGTGTATCAGCATACAGGCGTATCTTGTCACGGAATCTTCCGCCCAGCAGCTGCCATACAGGAACGCCATAAGCCTTCCCGCAAAGGTCCCATAATGCCATTTCGACAGCACTGACACCGCCTCCCTGACGGCCATGATATCCAAACTGTTTTATTATCCTGAACAGCATTTCAATGTTGCAGGGGTTGAGTCCGAGTAACCGGCTTTTCAGCATCAGGGCATATCTTTCATCAGCCCCGTCTCTTACTTCACCGAGACCATAGATACCCTGGTTTGTATCAAGCCGTATTATAGGCTTCCTGCCACTATCGTTTATCACAGCTACTCTCATATCAGTGATCTTCAGCTCAGAGGGACGGGAAGCTCTCTGAACCTTTGATGTCATCTGTTCCAGGGTTTCCTCAACAGGCATATTCATAAAACTGCCAATAGCAATACCACCCATTGCAGCTTTCCTGATGAAACTGCGGCGGCTTCGCTCACTGTCCCCGGTATGATCCTGGTTCTCAGTGATCTGCTTTAAAATACTTTTCATAGGTGTATATTATTAGGTTTATCTTCTTCTCCTGTAAATTATCACCTGTTATTCGGCAACACAGGACAGAAAGTTACAAATCTTTTAAATACCATCTTTAGCATATAATGCCAGAATGATCTATCTTAACAGTAAAATGACTGATTTTTTTAAAATATAATTCACTGTTCAACGTCTCCAGGATTAAAGACAATTAAAATGAGTCCCAAGGATCTGGAAAAAATAACATCGGCGTATAACCGTGAGCATAAGATGCTTCTCGGTTATATAAGGAAGAGGATCCCCGATTATCCTGAAGCCGAGGACATTCTGCAGGATGTCTTTTACCAGCTCACAGTGGGCTTTAACGACATCAGAAGGATTGAAAGTCTGACTTCATGGCTGTTCCGTGTAGCTGACAACCGGATAACTGATCACTTTCGAAAAAAAAGACCGGTTACCTTTAGTTATAAAGATTCATTTTCCGAGAGTGAAGAAGGGCCCCTCACACTTGAAGAGATACTACCGCAAACCGGATCAGCACCTGATGATGAAGAACTTAAAGAAATGATCTGGGAAACAATTGAAACAACTCTCGCTTCTCTCCCCGAAGAGCAAAGAAGTGTATTTGTTGATAATGAATTTGAGGAAATGAGTTTTAAAGAGATCTCTGAAAGAACCGGTATTGGTATCAACACTCTTATATCAAGAAAACGGTATGCTGTCCTTGCTCTCAGGAAGAACCTGGAAAATTTGTATAAACTTTTAAAAAATAATTAGTATGAAAGCAAAGAATGTTTTTAAGTATATCGGAATAGGAATTCTTGGCACCGCATTCCTTTTCCTTGTGATATTTGGTGTCCAGGCGCTCTGGAACTGGCTGATACCGGATCTGTTCGGCGGACCTGAACTGGGTTACTGGCAGACAGCCGGATTGTTCCTGCTCTCGAAGATCCTCCTGACGGGGGTCGCACCAGGGCAGCACAGTGACCATAGGAAATCAACCTGGAAGAAAAAATTCAATGAAAAATGGGATCATTCCGTCAAGGAAAGTCCGGATATTGTTTCCTGAACCAATTCAGAAGGTTTTTTAAAAACCAATATTCAGAGTAACAATCCGGAAAAAATTTTTCAGATTTTCACATGTAAAAACGTATCTTTAAGAAATCACGCCTCTCCAAAACCAAAAGTAGATGGAACTGGCAATTCTTAAAGATATTGTTTTAATATTTGCTCTCTCGACATTCGTAAATCTTGTTTTCACAAGAATAAGGATCCCGACTATTGTGGGCTACCTTATAACCGGTGTAATTGCCGGGCCTCACCTTTTATCGCTCATAGAAGCCAGACATGAAATTGAGCTGATGGCTGAAGTTGGAGTAGTTCTGCTTCTTTTCACAATCGGGCTTGAGTTCTCACTTACCCACTTGCTCAAGATCCGCAGAGTAGTATTTGTTGGAGGACTTATCCAGGTTTTACTGACTGCTTCAGCTTTTATTTTAATTGCTCATGCCATTGGAATGGAATGGAGAGGCTCATTTTTTATAGGTTTCCTGGCTGCTTTAAGCAGTTCCGCTCTCGTACTCAGGATGCTTCAGGAACGGTCAGAACTAACGTCAAATTATGGCAGGACTGTGGTGGGGATACTTATTTTCCAGGATCTTCTGCTTGCTCCCCTTCTGCTTTTTGGTGATCTGCTGGCTGGAACAGGTATTGATCTGCCCCACGAAATAATAATACTTACAGGTAAGGTTATAATCATTCTAATACTTGTTTTTGCCGGAAACCGGTGGCTCATACCCTGGCTGTTGAATCTGATTGCCCAGACAAAAAACCAGGAGCTGTTCATGATGAGCATCTTCCTGATATGCTTTGCTGTTGCACTGTTTACTTCAAAACTTGGTATGTCACTTGCATTCGGAGCTTTCCTGGCCGGACTGATGATTTCCGAGTCGGAATACAGTCATAATGTATTCGGGAACTTTCTTCCCATTAAGGATGTTTTTGCCAGCTTCTTTTTTGTATCAATAGGGATGCTGCTTGACATGTCTTTTGTTGTTGAGAATTTTAAACTGGTTATTGCAAGTGTTTTGCTCGTTATAATACTAAAGAGCATTATCGGGGGAGGTACCGGTTTTCTACTGGGACATACGCTCCAGGGAACCATCCTTGTGGGATTCGCGTTGAGCCAGGTAGGGGAATTCTCGTTTATCCTGGCCAGAATCGGGTTTGAACATGCTATCCTGTCTGATTTCTACTATCATCTCTTCCTTGCTGTTGCAGTCATTACAATTGCGCTTACGCCTCTCCTGCTTTATCTTTCATCACCTGCAAACAGAGTACTTTCCAGATTGAATCTGCCTGAATTTCTGGTAAAAGGCCTTTTCCCCCTGAAGGAGACAGAGATCCCGGGAATGAGCAACCATCTTGTAATAATCGGTAAAGATGCCAGTGCACTGAAGCTGTCATTGATGGCGAAATTCGAGAATCTCAGGCATGTGTCAATTATTTTCGACCCTGCAATAGCCCGTGAAAAAATAAATAACAATGAGTTTGTAGTTTATGGCGATGCAGTCAATGAACCCATTCTAAAGAAAGCTCATGTCGATACTGCTGATATTGTTGTTATTTCTATCGGAAGTATAGTGCCATGCATGGCAATAATTGAAAAAGTCCGGCAACTTAATAAAAATGCCTACATCCTTGTAAGATCTCCACTGATAGAAAATGTGGAACAACTCTATAAAATAGGAGCAGATCAGGTGCTGCCTGAAAAGCTCGAGATTGCTATCGATATGATGAACAGGATCCTCGTAAAAAAATTAGTTCCGCAGAAAGAGGTCAACAGGATCATAACACGTATCAGGAATAGAAATCTTGGTGTATTTACTGAAAGAGATGTGGTAAACAAGCCTTCAATACTTGACGAATTTTCCAATATTAATATTGTGGCAGTTAATGTCGATAAGGGTTCCAATGCCGAGGGAAGATCGATAATTGAAATTGAGCTCAGGAAAAAAACAGGAGTGACTCTGTTGGCTATTAAAAGGGGTAACGGTATAATTGAGCATCCGGTGCCTGAAACAAAATTACAGGTAAACGATATTGCCTATCTTCTTGGGGATCCGGAACAGATAAACCGGGCATCAGAACTGCTGCAACAAATTTATAACCTTTAGGGATTCTTATTAAACGATCCTTATCCCTTTTATCTGGATTGAACGTTTGTTAACAATCTATTTATGAAAAAAAAGAGGGTGTCCTCTTACTTGTAAAACAAGCTTCACCCTCTTTCAGTAATGCTAATTTATATTACTTTATCTGCGCTTTGCACCTGCTTTTGCAGCCTGGTTTGCCCGGGATTGAGTACCAGCCCTTCTGGCATTATTTACACCTGAATTTTTAACGGCCGTTCTACTGTGAACTGCACTTCTTTCACGCATCTGATTTCCGGAACCGGTATGTGCCTGAACCGGGTCCTGAGTGCGGGTCCTGGTCCGTGTCTGGGTCATGGTGCCGTTCTGAGACTGAGTCTGGGTCATCGTTCCCGATTGGGTCTGTGTCTGAGTCATAGTACTCGATTGGGTCTGTGTCTGAACAGGATCCTGTGTCCGAGTCTGGTTCCTGGTCCTGTCCTGTTGCATCGTCTGTCCTGTAACAATTGCACTACATAAAAGTACTGCTGCACTTATAAGAAATAACTTTTTCATTTTTTCTGTTTTTAAATTCATATCAATAATTTCTTTTTCAAATATGCAACCATGAACATGAACGTTTCATGAAAATACCCTGCAAATAGAAAATATTATAAAAATTTTTAGTTATGGATTAAAAGATCCTGAAAAATCCGCTTAGAAGGAATATAAATCCTTCAGGTCCTGGATACTCAAGGCTTTTATAGGTTGGTAACACATAAGCAGCTTCAGCCTCTATCGTAATTGAGTTTAAATTAAAGGCTACTGGTAATCCTAACTCTACCTGCATGATATTGAATTCCTCTTTGTATGAGACAGAGTATGTCGGGACGCTTGTTGTTGTTGTGGCAGATGTTGATGAGCCTGAACCTGCTCCATAACCACCGGAATAACCTGTTCCGTGGCCTGTTGATGAGTTTCCGGTTTTGTCACCTGAATTCCATGGATTATTATATTGCTGCGTTGTAGTAATTGTAGAGACTCCGTTGGTAATTTTTGTAGTTATAAGGTTACCGAATAAAAGATTAACATAAGGATCAAAGGATATAAATGCTTTCCCATTAAAGAAATCAGGAGTTTTGAAATATCTCGAATTCTTTATTTGAAAATATGTCTGGGGATCTTTCATCAGAAAGCCCCCAAAAGATAATTTTGAATACAGCAGCTTCCAGTCAATACCGATCACAATATCGCTATAAAAGAAACTATTGAAAAGGGAATCGGTAAGTGTTTTGTCAACCTGGTACCTGTAAGCACCAAAGGACATATCGAGCCAGGAATTAAAGACATGGTTATAGCTGAGCGAAAAATTATGAAAAGCGAAGAAGGGCTTCACCCCTGAAAGATGAAAAGACGATGCTGAAAGAAAAAATTCATTGTTGAATCCATATGCCAAACCTGAATACATAAAAGGCTGATTATGCGAAATTGTCGATCCCAGATAAACCATATTGCTTCCAAAGCCTGCAAGAGGATATAATGAATGTTTTGATTCTTTCACATCAGTATTGACAGTGTCTCTTAATTCAGTTTCGGCATAAGCTGATAAAACTTTATATGGAAACAGCAGATAGAGGAGTGTGAAAAATAATATGCTTTTTAATGTAACTTTATACATGATGTATATTTAATTTTCTTTATGGGCGCCCCATAGCTTTAGCTCCCCCTGGTCTGCCAATTCCTTTTGGAATGGCTGATCCGGCTGGCCTTACAACTGACTGCGGACGGGCACCCCGGGCCCGACTCAGGTCAGGATTACCGCTCCTTACCTGCTTGATCGCAATATTCTTTCTTACATTTTCTGTTTTCTTCTCATTATTAACTGTGGATTCTTTTCCCTGCTTCAGAATGAGAGTGTCCTTTTTAACTGAAACATCCTGAGCTGCTGAAAGAGCAAACGGAAGGATCATTAACGTAATAATAAATAATATCCTTCTGCAAATCTTCAAAATTCTGTTCTCAGCAGCCATTATTTATAATTTTTTATAAATGTATAACCTCATGGATGAAGATCTGATGAAAAAAAGATCCGGGCTCTTTAAGGCCCGTAATAAAAGCAAAAAGCCCTGATTTCCTGTCAGGGCTCCGGATCATATTTTACAAAAGACACCTACTTTCTGCCAGCTCCCGAACTTCTCTGTGTTCTTGCTGCATTTCTTTGAGGAGTAGCATTACGAGCACCTTTGTTCTGTGTGGCAGTTTTATCCTGCTCCTGGTATTGAAGACGTTTCTGGGCTGCTTCCTGTTTTTTCATTTCTTTCTGTTGCTGTTTGAGAGCCTTTCTTTCGGCATTTCTTGCCTGTTTCTGGGCTTTTGTCATCTGACCCTGGTTTTTGTACTGTTCCTGAGTCTGGACACCTGCCTGCCCCCTGGTCTGTGTCATTGTTCCTGCCTGAGTTTGAGTTTGAGTCTGAACAGCTTCCTGTGTACGGGTTTGTGTCTGAGTCCTTGTACCCGACTGAGTTTGAGTCTGGTTTTGCTGAGGAACCTGAGCTATAACGGCAGCACTTACAAGAAGCCCCGTTATAACCACAATAATTTGCTTTTTCATTGCTTTCACTTTTAATGGATTAACATAAATTGCATAGCCAAATTATAATTGGCAAAATGAAAATCAGATGAATTTTTAGAATATTTTATAAAAAATATTGAAAAACAAAGTAAAACCTTTCGGATCAGTGATGCCTGTATCAGAAAAAGTTGGAATAATATATCCGGGTTCTGCCTCTAATGTAAGTTTACCAAACGTAAAACCTGCAGGCAGCCCCAAATCAAGCTCCATAAGGCTGAAAAATGTAGAAGTGGTAACTCCTGAACCACTGCCACTTCCTCCTGAAGAAGATCCTCCTCCTGGTTTAAATGGAGGAGTTACACCAGTCGATGTTCCATCAGCAGTAGTGGTCCTTGTAAGATTTCCAAATAACAAATTAAAATAAGGATCAAAATAGAAATATGCTTTACCCCCTGCCAGATCCGAAGTCTTTATGTAGCGTGAGTTCCTGAGGGAAAAAAAAGCCCCGCTCCCTTCAGAAAATACACCTCCGGCATTTAACTGTGTGTAAAGAATTTTCCAGTCAAAGCCAAGATTAAGGTATCCATAGAAAAAACTGCTGAAAAGCGATTCAGATAATTCTTTGTTAACCTGATACCTCGACAAACCAACCGATATATCAAACCAGGAATTAAGATCACGATTATAATTAAGTGTGAAAGAAGTGAATGACAGCAAAGGATCATAAGCAGTAAGGTGGTTGACTGATACGGAGGCAAAAAATTCATTCTTATAACCATAGGCAACTGAAGTGTAAAGAAAAGGTTTGTCCTGGGATACATTTGATCCCAGGTAGATCATATTGTTTCCAAATCCTAAACCGGAATAAACTGAGTGCAACGACTCACTTTTCTCATTCCCTGATTTATCCTTTTCTTGCGAGGTTACTGTAAGATTACTCTGCCCCGATGCATTTTGTTCCAGGGAGGTAAGAATAATTCCACACAGTAATAAAAAAGTGCCGATAAAATAATTTCTTCCAACATTTACTTTTACCATTTATCTTATGTATTGAATTCTTAAGCTTTATCAATAATCCCATCATACGTCCAGAGGGTTACTGATTTGCAATTTAATTACATTTCAACAATCAGGACTTAAAATTATTTGAACAAGAATTTGATTTTATTAACGTGCAAAAAACATTTTAAGGATTTCAAGTCAAGTTAAACGCTTTATGCTCCGACGATGATTTTTAATTATTTTTGTTTGGTAACGATTTAATTAGAATTATCACGTGGAGCATCTTCCAGGATTAATAAAAGACCTGGCCCTGATATTAATTACCGGAGCTGTAACAACGATCCTGTTCAGGAGAATTAAGCAGCCTCTGGTTCTTGGATATATAATTGCCGGCATACTGGTTGGTCCTTATATCCATTTTACACCTTCAGTCACTGATGAGACAAATATTAATACCCTGGCCGAGATCGGTGTAATATTTCTCCTGTTCAGCCTCGGACTTGAATTCAGCTTCAGAAAACTTAAACGTGTAGGAGGGGCTGTTACAATAACGGCATTTGTTGAGATTGTAGTGATAACCTTAGCCGGTTATCTGCTCGGCACCTGGATGGGTTGGTCATTAATGGACAGCATATTCCTTGGAGGCATGCTTGCAAGCTCATCCACGACTATAATAAGTAAAGCTTTCGATGAACTGAAAATTAAGACCGAACAGTACGCCCGGGTAGTAGTAGGAGTTCTGATTGTGGAGGATCTTGTTGTTATAATGTTAATGGTTCTTCTTTCAACTGTCGCTGTTACTAAAGAGATCCAGGGCGCTGAAGTTCTGTTCAGTATACTTAAACTGATGTTATTTCTTGTCCTCTGGTTTATTGCCGGGATCTTCCTGATACCAACATTACTGAGGCGAGCAAAAAAAATGTTGAATGACGAGACACTACTCATCCTCTCCGTCGGTATGTGCCTTGGTATGGTGGTACTGGCTACAAAAATCGGTTTTTCAGCTGAACTTGGCGCTTTCATTATGGGATCCATCCTGGCTGAAACTACATCGGCAGAAAAAATTGAGCATCTGATCAGACCTGTTAAGGACCTGTTCGGGGCAGTTTTTTTTGTATCTGTAGGAATGATGATTGACCCTGCTGTAATGGTTGAATACCGCTGGCCAATACTCTGGGTTACACTGCTGGTTTTGTTCGGAAAGTTCTTAAGCACATCCGCAGGTGCCCTAATGTCTGGGCAACCATTAAAGCAGTCTGTTCAGGTTGGGATGAGCATGGCCCAGGTGGGAGAATTCGCATTTATCGTGGCATCCCTCGGCCTTTCACTGGGAGTGACCAGCAATTTCCTGTTCCCTGTTGCTGTCGGAGTTTCAGCAATTACCACATTTACAACACCTTACATGATTAAATTCTCGCCAGCAGTTAATAGCTTGGTTATCAGGATAATACCTGCATCATGGACCGCAGCACTTAACAGCTTTACTTCCGGCTCACAGGATATCCGTGCGAAAAGTTCATGGCAGAAGATCATTAACGCTTATCTTAGAAATGTGATCACAAACAGCATTCTTGTCATAGCCATTTTCACAGCTTCAATTGAACTGCTCTTACCGATCCTTGAAGAATATATCCCTAATCCGTTCTTTTGTAATCTGGCCCTGTTATTCATAGCACTTGCGTTTGCCGCACCATTTCTCTGGGCTCTGATGGCAAAACGTTTTACCAATCTTGTATACAGAGAGTTATGGGTTGATAAGAAACAATATATCGGCCCGATGTTCCTTCTTGAGATTTCAAGAGTGATAATCGGAATTTTAATTATCGGATATCTTCTGGACAGGCTTTTTTCTCCTTCTATTGCAATAATAGTAGGACTTTCAGCTATTTTAGTGGTCATAATCTCCTTTTCCGACAGGATCAATAAACTATATCACCGCCTGGAAAAAAGATTCATGACCAATCTGATGGCAAGAGATAAAGAGGAATCTGACAAACGACTTTCAGAAGAAGCGCTGCCGGGATTCTTGAAATCATACCCTCAGCTATCCGTGTGGGATGCTCATATCGCTGATATGGAAGTTAACCAGAATGCCGCTTTTATTGGTAAGACTCTAAAGGAACTTGGATGGAGAGAAAAATATGGGATCAACGTGGCATGCATAAAAAGAGGTGACAGGTTAATATTCGCTCCGGACAAAAATGCCAGGCTACTAGCTTATGATCACGCCGGTATTATAGGTACTGATGAACAGCTGCATAATTTCAAGCCTGTATTTGAGGCGTCTGAACGGTTCGATCCTGCTGAACTTAATATGGAAGATTTTATTGTTCAGAGAATAATGGTTGATGCAAACAATAAGCTCAAAGGATTCTCCATACGTGATTCAAAAATAAGGGAAAGGACCAACGGTCTCGTGATAGGTGTAGAAAGGAACGGAAAAAGGATCCTTAATCCAGATTCTGAAACAGTGTTTGAATGGGGGGATATTGTTCTCATAGCTGGTGAAAGAGGTAAGATACAATCTGTCAATAACCCTCAAAAATCAAATGAATCATGATTTTCAATTATTCACTTCAAATATATCAATATGAATTACCGTAAATTAGGAAAGACAGGCTTCAAAGTTTCAGAGATCTCCCTCGGGACATGGCAGGTCGGAGGTAAATGGGGCTCAGTATTCAATGATTACAATGCTGAGAGAATAATTAACTCAGCTATTGATAAGGGTATTAATTTCATCGACACAGCCGATGTCTACAGCGATGGGCTAAGTGAAACTGCTGTCGGGAGGGTTGTCCGTTCCCGTTCTGAACGTATTTATGTAGCTACTAAATGCGGCCGCCAGATCAGCCCTCATGTCAACGAAGGTTACCAGCCTAAAGTTCTGGTAAAATACGTGGAGGATAGCCTCAAACGTACCGGACTCAAGACCCTTGACCTTATCCAGCTTCACTGTCCTCCTTCTGAGGTCTATTACAGACCTGAGATATTCGGGACATTCGAAAAACTGAAGGAACAGGGTAAGATACTTAACCTGGGAGTCAGCGTTGAAAAAGTGGAAGAAGCCCTGAAGGCAATTGAATATCCCAATGTAACAACAGTGCAGATAATCTTCAACCTGTTCCGTCAACGTCCGGCCGAACTTTTCTTCAGAGAAGCTGCCAAAAAGAATGCCGGGATAATTGTAAGAGTACCGCTTGCAAGCGGACTGCTTACCGGGCTGTTCAATGCTTCAACAAAATTCGGGAAGGATGATCATCGTTACTTTAACCGCGAAGGTAAAGCTTTTGATAAGGGAGAAACATTCTCCGGAATTAACTATGAGCTGGGACTTAAAGCTGTACAGGAATTGAAATCGCTATTCCCCGGTGTGAATAATCTCGCGCCTGTAGCACTGAAGTGGATACTACAACATAAAGAGATCAGCTGTGTAATCCCCGGCGCCTCAAAACCCGATCACGTAACTTCCAATCTGTCAGTATACAACATACCTGCGCTGACTGAAAAACAAGTTTCTGCAATGAATGAAATTTATACAAGATATATAAAGCCTGAAGTTCATCAGCGCTGGTAAGGACAATAAACAAGGTGCGTGAATGTCTGATAAAGTCTTACTGTTACTTAATCTTATCCTGTTAACGTCGGGTCTTGTCTCCTGCAAGGATAAAAAGGAGGAGAAACCTGAAATGGCTGATGAAATCAGACAACGGGTATTAATGTTTTCCGGTTATGAGTGGATAGCGGAAGGGTATGGTGACAATAAAATAAACCCGGGGCAAAACTATTTCTCCTGCTCAGAAGAAAATGTCTGGATTGATAAAAAAGGTAATCTTCATCTTAGAATTACTAAAAGAGGAGACAAATGGTATTGCGCCAAACTAACCCTGAAAGAATCGCATTCTTATAATAAGTATGTCTTCACACTCGGTTCGAGAGTCGATAAACTCGACAGAAACGTTGTAGGCGGCCTGTTCACTTACCTTGATGATTCAAATGAAATTGATATTGAGTTCTCAAAATGGGGAATAAAAAATAACCCTGACGGACAGTTCATTGTTCAGCCTGCTCATAAAGAAGGAAATTCATACAGGTTTAAATTAAAACCGGGAGGAAAATATTCCACTCATATCATTGACTGGGAAAAAGATAAGATTGACTTTAAAAGCTACCGTGGAACCTATACCGAAAATCCAAAAAAAAGAAAAATCATGAGTGAATGGAGCTATACAGGAGAAGATATTCCGGGGGAGGATGATGAAAGGGTAATTATAAATCTCTGGCTGTATAACGGAATGGCTCCGTCAAATAATAAAGAGGCTGAAATGATATTAAGCTCTTTCCGGATCCTTTAATGAAAAATGAATTGTTTTCTGACTTTCTGAAGGGCCTGTGTTATTTTTTTATCCCAAGCAGATCCATTATTCCATTTATAAATGTAAGCGGATGAGCAGGATTCCCTGGCACATAAAGATCAATATGATGTTTTTCCAGGAAACTCCTGTCAAGCGCCGTACTTCCTGCGAAAATGCCACCGCTTATTGCATCAGTGCCTGCAAGGATTATGATCCTGGGTTCAGGTATTGCATCGTAAGTAATTTCCAGGGCTCTGGACATATTCTCTGAGATTGGTCCGGTAATCACTACTCCGTCAGCATGACGGGGACTGGCGACGAATTCAATTCCGTAACGGCCCATGTCAAAATTCACATTACCTGATGCAGCCAGCTCCATCTCGCATGAATTGTCTCCCCCCGCTGAGACCTGACGAAGCTTCAATGCCCCTTTAAACAGATCTCTTACCTCCTGCCTTACCTTCTTTTCATCAAGCTTTATTAAATTGTGATCCCCTGGTTTGATTATCAGGCTATTACGATCATTTGAAGCGATATGATAATCATTTGTGAATTCAATCTTTCCGGGTAACAGGAATGCACACTCCTTACAGAAGACACATTTGCCAAGGTCTATCGATCCCGAACTCTTGTCGACGGCCCTGACCGGACAAACAGCAGCAGCGGACCTTATCTCCTCTTCTGAAATGCTTTCTGATATTACAGGACGACCTCTGAAAAGAGGAGAGATCTTCTGCCTCCTGAGATCACTAATATACTGCTTACCGTGATGCTTTAGTATCTTGAGTTCTTTTAACATCTTAACATACCGTTGATAAATAGATTAAAGATCATGCCCGCAGTAACTCAGGTTAAAACTTTTATTACAGACCGGAAAATCGGAGATTTCCTGGTTCCTGACTGCCAGTGCCAGTGCCATCCAGTTATGAAATGAAGGGTCCTTAACTTTATAATGACTTATTTTGCCATTCTTATCCGTCATAGCCGAGTGACATATCTCTCCTCTCCATCCTTCAACAAGTGCAAGTGAAAAACTATCTGGTTTCAATCTGTAATTGTAAACCGGTTTTTCTTCATTTCGTTTACTCTCCGACCAGATCTTCAGCAGATCCCTTATGATTTTTATTGATCCCTGGACTTCAAGGCTTCGGAGCATCCCGCGGGCCAGTATATCACCGCTTTCAAGGATCACCGGATCAACAATGTAATTCCTGAAGTACTGAAAAGGGTGAGACCGTCTGATATCTCTTTCTATTCCGCATGTCCTGGCTGACGGACCAACTGTTCCGATCGCATGAGCCTGTTTTTTTGTCACAATTCCTATCTCATCAAATCTTGCAAGAACGCTGGGAGTTGAATAGATGCAATCAGCTATCTCACCAAATCTCTCTTCAACTATACCGGCAGTATCATATATTGCTTGCGCAATTTCTTCATTCAACGGGTAATTACTTCCTCCCGGACGAATCAGTCCTTTCCCGAACCGGTTCCCGCACCATAGCTGTGTAGTATTGATCACAACTGTCCTGAGAGCTTCACAGACCACCTGGCCCAACTGATAGGCTACATCTCCGCATAATGCTGCAGTGTCTCCAATATGAACGGCGACTCTCTCAAGTTCCAGTGCAATACATCTTTCGATCTGCAGCCCTTCACTGACCTCCATACCACTAAGTGATTCAATCAGCTGTGAATGTGCAAGAGAATGACCGACCGAGGTATCTCCTGCAATAGATTCTGACAAGATACACCATTGCAAGGCATCCTGCTTTGAGAGGAATAATTCTTCCACTCCCCGGTGCTGGTAACCCAGCTGTATTTCAAGATGATGTACTTTTTCGCCGTTACAGATGAACCTGAAATGGCCCGGTTCTATCACTCCGGCATGTACCGGACCAACTCCTACTTCATGCAGCTCCTCACTATGAATTGAATAAAACGGATAACCATCCACGGTTTTTGATTTATCTGCCCTGCTATGGGAAAACCTGACTGGTTTCAGCCACGGGTGACCAGTGAAAACAATTCCGGTATTCTCATGGATCTCGCGTTCAAAAATATGAACCTGAGGACTTAGTGAAGCTGCGGATTCAATCAGCTTTATGTCTTTGCCGGATTTACATGAGAATATTTCAATGCTTTTATCTGAATCATCAGCTATACAACAAATCAGTCTTAAATAATCTTCAGATGGAACACTATAGTATGATATACAGTGTTTATTTTCTTCATTCAGAGCAGAAATTATCTTTTCACGGAATGACACATAATCCATAACAGGAATATCCTCAAGATCTGCTGATGATGAGTTATTCTTAATTATAAAATATTCCTGATTATTCTTCATATTATGGGAGAAAAATATCAATACTCTGGTTTATAAGTCCCGAGATGAATTCAGGCTGATAAAAGCACAGGATCACTACCAGGCCAAGAAAGAGGAACTGGCTTATCGTTTCCACCGGTTTTACGTCGGAAATGGTTTCCTGAACCTGCTCTTTCCGGGGATTTGAATAAACAATATGCATTATTCTGGTGCTCATGGCATACAGGATGAAACAGAGCAGAAGGATCACGATGACGAGTACTATCCACTGATTGTTATTCACAAGGGCCCTGAAGATCATCAGTTCACTGATAAACAGGCCCGATGGAGGAATAGCCATTATGCTTATCATTCCTGCAATAAGTACCAGCGCACCTGCAGGGTAAAGAGCCATATACCTTCCGCAATCATCAAGCCTGAAGGTATGAAGCACCCTTGAAAGCTGGCCCATCTGGTAAAACAGGCTTGATTTTGCCAGAGAATGAAGAATAATGAGCAAAAAAGCAGCATAATAACCCGATCCTCCGATCCCTATTGCCAGGGCAACAAGTCCCATGTTCTCAAGACTTGAATATGCAAGCATCCTCTTGAGATGCTTTGCCTTCAGCATATATCCTGATGCTATCAGCAGCGACAATATTCCTGACAGAATTAGTACATGATTCATGAAACCCAGGATTTCGGACGATGCGAACAGTGTATACACTCTGAATATTGAAAGGAAGCCCACATTCATCAATGTGGTTGAGATAAGGGCACTTACCGGCGGGGGCGCAACAGAATGAGCGTCTATTGTCACTGTATGCATCGGGAAAAGTCCCATCTTGGTACTGAAGCCTACAAGAACAAAGAGGAATGCTATCTTCAAATATAAAGGATTGGCCTGTTTTATCAGTCCTGCCAGTGTGTCGAATGAAAGATTTGCAGCATCACCCCGGCCGTAAATGAATCCCAAAAACAGGATCCCCAGATAGGCAAGAGCTATACCGGTGGAGCAGATAAATACGTATTTCCATGTTGCTTCAAGAGCGGCTTCACTCCTGTCGTGATAGATAAGAGCAGCAACAGCCAGTGTCGTTGCTTCAACAAATATCCACAGCACGGTCATGCCATTAGCCAGGTATGCACCAGCCATGAAAGTCATGAGCATGATCAGGGCTGCATGATAAATACTGTGCTTCTTCGGGTCATCACCGGAAGTATATATGAATCCATGATAGACAGTCGGAATGCCAAGCAGGGCAAGGACTGAAAGCAGTAATACCCCGGCGCTGTTAAAATTAAAATAACCAAGTTCTGTCCGGTTTAAATTATTCCATGAATAAAAAGTAAATACAATAAGGAGACCGGCATAAAGAACTGAAACGATCTTTGTAAAGGTTTTATTCCTGAGGAGAATAATTAACGAACTGAATACGACTGCCGCTGAGAAGAATAATAATATCATCTGTCAATCTTTTAATAATGTTAGTTCGTTTGTGCGTGGTTTCAGCCGTAAACCAAAAAATCCAAGGATCAGAACTCCGACGAAGATGTCGAGAAGTATTCCTATGTTGATCAGCATAGGCATCCTGTTCCCTACCGCCATCGAGAAAAGAAAGACAGCATTTTCAATTACAAGAAATCCTATCAGGTGAGATATTATTAATTTGTGCGTGACAATAAGGAGCAATCCTGTGAACAATGTAAACAGTGCAATAGCCATGAACACTGTATTTATATACTGATTGAGGACCAGGTTAGCTATTATTACACTGAACAAAAGGGCAAATATCGACAGTATCAGGAGATAAAATCCGGGCATTGCCTGCCTGTGCACCTTTGCAACTCCGGAGCGTTTTATTATCCTTCCCAGAAGATAAGGAACAATAATAGTTTTAATCAGCAGGGTTTCTGCGGCTATGAAGATCATATTCGCACTGTTGATCTCCTTAAGCTCAAATATGGCTATTCCAAATAATAATAATCCCTGTATCCCGATCAGCCTTACATAATTGACAAGCCTCTCTGCCGAAGCAAAATAAATAAGCGTGACTGCAAACAGTATTATCAGGTAATCGACCATCTATCCCGGTTATGTTAATTTATTTGTCATTATAAGTATAAGAACAAAGGCGATCCATGCCACAGCTGAAATTGTAAGTATGAATTTAGGATTCTTGTTCATTTTATTCCTTGCCCTGAATGATTCCACAAGTCCAATTGTCAACGCAAACACAAACTGTATTGAAAAGAACAATGCTATCTGAAGAATTGTATTAATTCCGGCCGGGACGACAACATTGTAAAGCAGTGTTCCGAATACAGCAAATTTGAGATATGATCCGATATGTATCAGGGCTTTATCAAATCCGCTGTTATCGAGTATCATCACTTCGTGGATCATAGTAAGCTCAAGATGTGTTTTCGGGTCATCGACAGGGACCCTGCTGTTTTCCACAACTGCTATCTGGATAATGATATAAACAGCTAAAATGCTATATATCAAAATAAAATGATCTGAAGAAATATGAAAGCCGGCAAAAATATCTGAGAATGAAGTGTGGCCTGTAAACATAGCGAAAGTAGCCAGCAGAATAAAGAATGCCGGTTCAATCAGCATTGAAAAAAAAGTTTCCCGGTTCGCTCCCATTCCTTCAAAGCTGCTTCCCGTATCAAGTGCCCCGATTATTGAGAAGAACTTACCGAGGGCAAGGATGTACGAAAAGAATATGAAATCTCCTTCGAATGAGATCACAGCTTTCAGATTGCCAAATGGCAGAACCATCATTGCACAAACCACTGCTGACAACGAAATAGCCGGAGAAATCCTGAAGATGATGCCCGAAGTATCTCCGAAAACACTCCCTTTCCTGAAAAGAATGGCTATTTCCTTCATTGGCTGCAGTACTCCCGGCCCTTTGCGTCCCGATGCTATACTCTTGATCCTGAGTATTATACCCGGGAAAAACAACGCCGTGATTATTATCAGAATGATAACTGCCATCTCAGATCAGATTGAAAAAAGTCAATAATAAGACTAACAATATGAATACAAAAGCGTATAATATATAATGCCTGATCTCTCCAGTCTGCATAACCGCGATTTTCTTAAGTAACCCGGATATCCGGTCAACAGGAATATCTATCACTCTGGTTCTGAAAACGTCCTCGCTGAATGATTTAAAGTCTCTCTCCCCAGGGAATATCTCACCCTCTTCCATCTCCTCCATTATCTTTTGGGTCCCCAGCAGAGGTTTAGCCAGATGATTGTAGTTGTAGGCATAAGATGTTGCCGTATATTGCTGCTTCGGTGAGCTTGCTGTGTATCCGCAACCCCACACAGATCCTGTTGTTACAATCCTCCTTTGAAGATGAAAATACCTGTATACAAGTAATAGTGTAACAATAACGACAAAGATCCCGCTCAGTATACTTATATGAGAAAGGCTGATAAGTGAGGTGGCTGATGCCGGAACCGAATCAGTAAGGTTAAATGCAGCGGCGGCCATGTCAATTACCGGCCTGACGAATAACGGGGATGCCAGCCCGATAAGCAGAATAAAGATGATCGTAATAAGCTCGGGCAGGATCATTATCGTGTCTGCTTCATGGGCAAAAGAGGCTTTCTCAGAACGGGGCTGCCCAAGGAAAACTATCCCGAATGCCTTTGTAAAACAAAAAACTGCGAGTCCTCCTGTAAGAATAAGGCCGGTTATGGCTGATAATAAAACGATAGCCTGGTTAAGATCAGCAGCTGACAGGCTCTTAAACATCCCTATTGCAATAAGGTATTCCGAAATAAAACCGTTGAACGGAGGAAGTCCGCAAATAGCAAGTGAACCTGTAAGGAAAAGCGCGGCCGTCCAGGGCATTTTTTTCATTAGCCCGCCAAGTTCCTCTATGTTACGGGTGTGAGTAGCCAGGTAAACCGATCCGGCATTGAAGAACAATAATGATTTGAAAAGCGAATGATTCAGAACATGAAGTAACCCTCCGCTGAAACCAAGAATACTTAATACGTGATTACCTTCAGCAATTCCAATAATACCCAGTCCTAAACCGATGCCGATAATTCCGATATTCTCAATGCTGTGATAAGCAAGCAGCTGCTTCAGGTCGTGCTGAACAATTGCCATCATCACTCCATACAGGGCAGAAATAACTGATACACCCAGTATAATAAGACCGATAGGCAGCAAATCATTTTGCAGGGAAATCAGTATTCTTACGATCCCATAGATACCCATTTTTATCATTACTCCTGACATGATCCCCGACACGTGTGAAGGAGCTGCAGGATGAGCCCGGGGAAGCCAGGTATGCATCGGGACAAAGCCTGCCTTTATACCGAAACCAATGAAGAATAATAAAAACAGGATAATGTTTGAATGTTTTGAAAAATATTCAGGAAGTGCATCAAAGCTCATCAGCCCGGATTCTTTTTCTACGATCAGGAATGCAACCAGTATAAAGAACATTCCGACATGCATCTGTATAAGGTAACTGATACCCGTTTTCATTATCAGCCTGTCCTCAGCATCAAAGATCACCAGAAGAAAAGATGAGACAGCCATCATTTCCCATGCTATCAGGAATGCCACACCGTTACGTATCATCACAACGAGGATCATTGAGAGATACAACCAGATATATGAGAAATAATGAATTGAAAAATGCAAAGGGGTTTTAGTCTTTGAATATTGTTTTAGATAGCCCCTGGCATACAGAAATCCCACCGGGACAGTGATGTTGACTACAAGGATGAAAAAAGCAGATATCCTGTCTATTACAAGAGAAAGTGAATGCTGTAAAACAGGAAGCTGAAGAGTCAGTTCAACGGTCTTATTGTCAGATAAAACAGACAAACTCCATACAGAAGTGATGATAATCCCGGCTGACAGAATAAAAAGTGAGAGGAAATACTTTAAGGATCCCCGGACTATGAAAACTATAAAAGAAAAGAGTGTTAATAAGATAAAAACTCCAGTTATAAGCATCAGATTTTACAAGTGACCTGTTTTTTGGAGCGCAAAAATAGAAAAATATATTGCTTAACGAAAAAATTTAAAAAAAAATCCGGGATCAAAAGCCCCCGGATTAAAAATGGCGGTATCAACCTTTCTTTCTGAAGTACTGATTTGGTTTCAGCTTTTCAGAAGTTGCATTATCTCTTCCAGTTTCGGTGAGAGAATTATTTCAGTTCTGCGGTTCCTGGCTCTTCCTGCTTCTGTTTTATTATCAGCTTTTGGGAAGAATTCACCTCTTCCTGAGGCAGTCAGTCGGGTCGGTGCTATATTATATTCTGTACTGAGTATCCTGATTATTGATGTTGCCCTGGCAACACTTAAATCCCAGTTATCCTTGTACACAGGTGTCTTTATCGGGACGTTATCTGTATGGCCCTCAATGAGTATGTCAATATCCTTATTCTTATCAAGTACATCTGCCAGCACTTTCAGAGCTTCCTTGCCTTTTGATTCGACTGCTGCACTGCCTGATTTGAAAAGCAGCTTATCCGACATTGAGACATAGACCTTCCCATTTCTTACCTCAACAGATAACTCATCTGAATTGAATCCGAGCAGAGCATTTCTTAAAATTGAATTAAGCCTTTTTGTGATAGAATCCTGCCTTGCTATTGTTCTGCTCATATCTGCAAGGGCTCTCTCTCTTTCTGTGAGAAGTTTTTCCTTGGCGTTCAGCTCATCTGATTTTGCAGTAAGAGCTTTATTCAGTCTGTCGGTCTGTGAAAGACTCTCATTTATCAGATTATCATAATTTTTCTGCAAATTATTCAGCCTGGTGGTAAGGTCATCCCTTTCGCTGCTCAGCTCTTTGATTTTATTGTTGGCACCTTCAAGATTGATATTCAACTCTGCATTATTCTTCCTGCTGGTTTCAACGTCCTGGCACAACCTGTCTCTTTCCCTGACTACAAGCTTGAGGTTTTTGCTCCAGTAGATCGGTGTCTTAACCGGTCTCATCTCACCACACCTGTATACAGGAGCACAGGAACTCATTATCAAGATGATAACTAAAGAGGATCCAAAAAAATTGATTTTTTTCATTTCTCTTAATTTTAAATCAGCCCAAAAATATAAAACCGTTATGAAGAAGAAATTAAAATGGGATTAAAATTCATTAAAACGAACTAGGTTATTAATTAATTTTATTTTTATATTTACCACCCAAGGATTTTTTTTTATTAACCTGATAATCTGAAAATATGAATTTTATATCACGAAAAATTGCAGGTATAGTTGTAATCTCTGCTTTGTTAACTGCATCGCTTACTGCGCAAACGACCAGGAATGATGTGATCAAAGCCTATAACGAAGGTGCAAAAGCTGTTCAGGCTGACCTTAAGGTAGCCATTGAATCATTTGAAAAAGTCATAACCCTGTCAGATCAGGTTGGTGAAACAGCCAACGATCTCAAGCAAAAAGCAATACAGGTATTGCCAGGGTTGTATGTTAAAGCTGCAAATACTGCGCTTACTGAAAAGAAACCGGCCACTGATGTTATCCGTGCCGCCAGAAGGGCTGCAGCCGAATCAGAGAAATACGGGAATGCAGCAAACAAGGAAAATGCTGAGAAAATAATGCTGCAGGCTTACAGTTCAATGGCATCTGGTTTCTTTGGCCAGAATGATTATGAAAAAGCACTTCAGGCATTTGACAGTGCCTTGATGATCAATCCCGGATATGCAGCCGCTATTTTTAATAAAGCTCTTATTTATATCAGGCAGGACAAACCCGAAGAAGTTGAAAAGACGATCGACCTGTATCTGGAAAAACTTGGTGGTACAAACGAAGAATTGTCTAAGCAGGCACGGACCACAGCGCTTGAATATTTCAGGGCTGACGGATCAAAGGCAAACCAGGCTGAAAATCTGGATGAAGCTCTTGTTATGCTGAACAAAGCAGCAAAATACGGGGATGATAAAGACCTCTTCTATTACTTTGCCGATGTCTATAACAAGAAAAAGGATTTCGACAAAGGGCTTGAGTTCGCAAAGAAAGGACTGGAAATGGAGACAGGCAATGCTGAAGCCAAGGCAAAATTCTATTATCAGCTTGCCGTTGCCCAGGCAGGGAAAGGTCAGACATCTGATGCATGTGCTTCATTTAAAAATGCCCTTTACGGGCCATTTGTCGAAGCATCAACTGCTCAGAGAAAGAACCTTAAATGTCAGTAGGGCTACTGAAAATCATTCATATCTGAGCACTTCTGCAGGATTCTTTGATGATGCCCTGTAGCTTTGCGTTATAACAGATGCCGTTGCAATTATAAATGCAACAACACCTGTTATAAAAATGATCCATATACTGAAATCAGTCTGGTAGGCAAATTCCTGAAGCCATCGCCTCATTAGCAACCAGGCCAGAATGCAGGCAAGGATGAAGGCGGGGATCTCAAACCTTGTGAAATATGAAAGCATCATTAACATGATGTCTTTAATAGTGGCGCCGTTGACTTTTCTTAATCCGATCTCTTTTGTACGTTGTTCAGCTATTGAACTTACAAGGCCGAACAATCCCAGTGCCGTAACTATTATGGCAAATAATGTGAATGCAGTCAGAATCCTTATGAGCCTTATCTCTTCACGGTACTGAAGAAGGAAATAATCATCGCTTAAGAAATAATCGCATGGGTCGTTAGGATAGTGTTTGGGCCATACAGCCTGGATCTGAGCAATTGATTTCTGCATATCCCCGTTTATCCTGAAGGAGTAAAATCCGAATTCAAAAGGATGACGGTGATTAAAAATAACCGGTTCAAGAGACTTCTTTAATCCCTCATGGTGGAAATCGTTCACCACTCCCTTAATTGTAAAGTTATTATTGCCTATGCGCAGCTGCTTACCAACCGCATTTTCAGGAGAGCCATAATCAAGTATCCTGACAATTGATTCTGAAACAATCACTTTGGCTGAATCGAGTCTTATCGGCTGCTCGAAGTTCCTCCCGGCAAGAAGCTTTAAGCCATAGGTCTCAATATACCCGTCGTCAATATTGCCCAATGTAACTTCCTGTTTCAGTTCTTCCGGCTTATCTGGTCTTGCAAGGTTACTTATCCTGTTCCTCATTGGCTGTCCCGGTACATTCATGCTGGCTGTACCGCTCTTAAATTCATTAAGCTGAAGCAGCTCCTCCCGGAACGCATTGAAATGTTCCCTGCGAAGCGGATCAGTGTGAGTTGAAGCTGCTCCCCTCAGCACAACGACATTCTCCAGGTTGATACCAAGATCAGCCTTTTCCATAAATCGTATCTGTTTTGCTACTGTAATCAAACATATTACAAGTAAACATGACATGAAAAACTGGATCCCTACCAGCAACAGGGAGCCACTGTTTTTCGTTATCTTCCTTTGCTGTAAAAGTGCAGGATTGACTTTTAAAGATGGTACTGAACCAATAAGCGCCATGATGAGTATCCCTGCAAAAATTACTGAAACCATCAGAACAGCGATATTGGCATAGCTCATGAAACCGTCAGTTATCGGAGTGTCGATCAGCCTGCTGAACAGGCGGGAAGTAATAAAATACAGTGCAGTTGCAAGTATTATTGCAGCAAAGTTGATCATTATCGTCTCGATAAAAGACATCCTCAGGAGGTTTAGCTTAGTAGCTCCCAGTTTCCTGTATGTTGCAAAAACATCAAGTCTCTTACGGGCAACAGCCGTCGACATGTTAACATAATTCATCCAGATTATGATCAGTATCAAAGCCGCAATAACAATCAGGGCATTCACAGTTCTTTCGCGGGTGCTTGTCCCGAATTCTCCGGCACGGTCAGTCGTATAATGCAGTTTTGCAAGCGGCTGTAACGAAAATTTTCCGACGCGGTTCTGGTTCTCGAGATGAGTAAGATATTTTTTCGAAACTTTTTCAAGGTCTTTCTCTACTTTTTCAGGATCAGCACCTTCAGCAATTTTTATATAGGTCCACCAACCCGCACCCATGAAGTTCTCCTCATTCGGAATTCCTCCTGATTCCACCCAGGTACGGATAGGCATAAAATAGTCGCAGTTAATGTGGCAATTTGCAGGCAGATCTTTAAAAGTACCGGTGATTGTATGTCGCATCCCTTCATTTACCCATATAACTTTTCCTATCGGGTCTTCATTCCCAAATATTTCCTGTGCTTTTGATTCTGAAATAATGCAGTTCCAGGCATCATTTAATTTTGCCTCTCCCCTGATCATCTCAAGCCTGAATATCTCTGTAAAATCGCCCTGCACCCATAGGTCCCTCTGTTCGCTAAAAAGTTGTTCTTCATACTTTACAAGAACGTCCTCATAATAGGTCATGGCAGTTAGTTCAATTTCGGGGATCTCATCCTTCAGAACCCTGAAAAGCCTGCGCGGGGTTTTGGCAGAATGCAGGACCGATTCACCATTTTGGGTAATGTCATAATTTATCCTGTAGATCTGATCGCCCGATCTGAAGTATTTGTCATATCCTTTTTCATAGGCGATATAGGTGACAAGCTGAAGAAAAAACAACAGTCCCAGGGCTAGGCCTAAAATATTAAGTATTGCAGGGATCCTGTTCTTCCTGAGATGGTTCCAGGTGGACCTGAGATCGATAAGGTTCATTGCCGGAATTGATTAACAATATTATCAGCCTTTAAAGTTAGCTAATTTCCTCGGCACCTGATCTGCTCATTATTTCATTCACCATTTTAGTCACTGTGCGGAAGTCGATCTTACCTGTCCCCATCATTGGCATTTCACTTATTGTAATGAATTGTCTCGGGAGAGCTATTATCGGGAGATCATTCATCATTTTTCTGAGTATTTCAGTTTTATTGACCTCCAGCGAAACTGTTGCGACAATTACCGAGCCCTTTTTCTCATCTATAACCTCAACGACGCAGCAGGAGGCTCCCTGCGGAAGATATTTCTCGAGGGTATTCTCAACTTTGACAAGCGATACCATCTCTCCTCCGATCTTTGTGAATCTCTTGAAGCGGCCCGCATGCCACAGGTATCCATCTTCATCCATGTAACCCATGTCACCGGTGTTATACCAGCCGTCAACAAGAACTTCAGCAGTCTGCGCGGGGTCATCATAGTATCCGTTCATCACTGAAGGTCCCTTTACAAGTATTTTTCCAACCTCACCGGGCTGGCAATCTTTTCCTGTTTCGAAATTTTCAATTCTCACCCGGATGTTTGGTACCACCTTCCCTGTGCTGCCCGGTCTGTTGAACTCAAGAGAGTTTACCGAAATGACGGGAGATGTTTCTGTGGCACCATAACCTTCAAGCAAAGTTACGTTATGCTTATTCCTGTATCCTTCTCTTAATGCATCGGGACATTTATCAGCTCCTGCTATCATTAATCTAAGGGTTTTAAAATCTCCGGGTTCTGATTTCTGAAGGTAGCCCCAGAAAAAGCTTGGTGTTCCAACCATTATGGTAGGCTTCTCATCACGCGCTATCCTGCTGATAGTCTGAAAATCGAGAGGATTGGCATAAGTGACACTGGTCATACCATGGTAGAACGGGACCCAGAGATTGACTGTCAGACCGAATACATGAAAGAAAACAAGATTAGCCAGCAGCTTATCCTCAGAGGATATCCCGACATATTCACTGAATCCTTCAATATTTGAAGCAATATTTTTATGGGACAACGGAACGGCTTTCGGATCTTTTTCACTACCACTTGTGAAAAGCATTACAGCAGTATCATCTTCTTTCCCTTTATGGAGAGTTGAGAGGAGAATACTTACCGGTAGCAGCGACTTAAGGGCAGCTTTCAGCTTATCTCCTGTTGTAACTCCGGTCATAATATCCTCAATCATGACCATTCCCTCAATGACCGGACAACCTATTTTGTCCAATAAAGCCTTCGAAGCTATAATCGTCTTGAATTTGCATTTCTTCTGAGCATACCGGGCGTTTATTTCAGCGCCTGTGGAATAATTGATCATGACAGGTATCCTTCCGCTTAGCAGTGCAGCAGCAGAAGCCAGTGCGCACCCGGCTGATGTAGGGATCATTATACCAATAAAACCTTTATCGTATTTTCGGAATTTTGATCTGAGGATCAGAGCTCCTATGAGTGCTTTTGAATAGGTTACACTCTTCCCTGTAGTCTTGTCAATAATTGCGAGTTTCTTTGCATGTTTCTTTGCCATGCGTACAAATTGCTGGTGGAGTAGCATAACGTTCGGAATTAGTTAAAACTGGATTTATAGGTGATATTACTTATTTCTCTGATCATTAACTGTAATTATAATTATCCCATTTTGGGTGGTCGAAAAATAATAAATAAATTATTAATTATATACTATTGTATGCTAATTAATTAACTTATATATATTAATATTTAATTAAGTGACTGGAAATATATTCGAATTTTTCATGAATAAGCCCTTAATTTTAATCATCTTGCCTTTCATGCTTCACTGAATTTTGCGAAGTTTTGCATAACGTTGGTAAGGTAAGTTTTTGATAGCGGGATATCCATCACTTCAGGATTGTCGAGTTCAAGTTTCAATCCTTCCTTTTCTTTCCTTATGACCTTAACCTTTTCGAAATTAACCATATATGATCTGTGGCAACGGATTATGTTCGTTCCTGCAAAGTTCTCCTCCAGTTTCTTCATTGTTGACCTGAGCAGGTATTTTGAAACCTTACCTTTGTTGAGGTAACAGATCGTTATATAGTTTTCAGAAGCTTCGAGATAGAGCAGCCCGTCTCTTTTAACAGAGAATTTAAGCACCGACCTGTCGTCATAAAAGGGGATCATGTCGGGAGTATTATTACCTTCGGCGAGAATCCTGATCTGCTCCTTTTTATCATGCCACGACAAATACAGCCAGGAAACTGAGTATGGAAGAAGCAATACAAGGGCAGTGCTCCGGGCAGATATGTTTATCAGATGAATGAATTCCCTTTTGTCGTGGAGGGCAAATTTCTCGAAGAGAGCATAGAAAAGGGCCATGGCAAAAATTTCGGCAGCTATCCATAAAAAGAACATAAGCAAGGTAATCACTCTTCTTTTACTTACCAGGTACATCAAAACACGGCTTATAACTACAACCAGGACGCCCAGAAGTATTACAAGGCTTGAGAATGTGAAGAATTCAATTTTTGTAAGGTCAAACCACTTGTCGGAACCAAAGGGGGCATACAGGTTTATAAAAACAAGTGCAAAGAAAGCCGTGAAAAGAATCAGGTTTATGATATTCCTCTTTTCTATCAGATAATGCGGGATCGGTTTCTGACTGTCAGACATTCCTTCTTCATTAAGAAATGCAAAAATAAGGTTTTTATTTCTCAGGTTTGATATGCTGTCATTTTGCCTTGAAACATAACCTGGTTTTCGTCCCTTATAATACAAATTCGTCACGAAGTTTTGCTTTTCGTCACACACTCCCGCGTTCTGACACATCATTTTGCAGAACAAATTTGAACATTATTCCTTTGATGCCTGATCTAGTTCATTTAACCGAAATATGGTCTATTCGATAAAATACGCAGAACTGACTTCAGCCTTTGATATTGAATCCAGGCAGATATCATTGCCCTGTTCAGGAACACAGATTCTCAATATGGGTTTCGTTTCAGACACCCTCTCCCGGGATCTGTACAGCGGCAATGATTTTTCGATCGCCGAGAACTTTGAGTTTTCGTATCCGGTATTTGTGCCTGCCGGGATCAGCAATAAGGTGATCCTTCTCCTCCACGGACTGAATGAAAGAAGCTGGAACAAATATCTTGCCTGGGCATACTACCTGTCCGTATCAACCGGAAGCTATGTGATATTATTCCCGATATCTTTTCATATAAACAGAGCTCCGGATTCGTGGAAAGATCCCAGGTCGATGCTGAAATACTCCAGGGAGCAAAGTGTAACCAGAGGATTGATCAGGAATTCGAGTTTTGCAAATATCGCTATCAGCTGCAGACTTTCCGACGATCCAGGGAGATTCGTTAAGTCAGGTTACCAGACTATAAACGATATAAAACTGCTTGTTAACCAGATAAGGACTGGGAAACACCCTGTCATTCCTGCAGTTAAGGCAGTTAACATATTTTCATATTCAATAGGTGCTTTCCTCGCTCAGATAATGATAATGTCTGATGACGAAGGCTATTTTAATGATTCAAAGATCTTTATGTTCTGCGGAGGATCAGTTTTCAGCAGTATGTATGGGGAGTCACGCCATATTATGGATAAGCTTGCCTATGATAAACTATATGACTATTACGAAAACCTTTTCGAGAACGATATCCGCAGGCGTAATTCGCTGTTAGGCAGGATTGCCTCCGGCAATATGGGAATGGCATTCCGCTCGATGATCAGTTTTAACCGTTTCAGAGATGTCAGGGAAAAAGTTTTGAAAAAACTGAAGGACAGGATCTATGCCATAGCACTTGCCCAGGACAAGGTTACTCCAGCGACAGGAGTCATTGAAACACTGGGTAATGACAGCCGGTTCGAAGTCATTGATTTTCAATATGACTATACACATGAGAATCCCTTTCCCAGATTGTCGGGAAGTGCTGCTTATGAAGTAGATAGATGTTTCGACAGGCTAATGAATAAGGCAGCCAGATTTCTGGAATGAAGCAATATTTTTGGATTTAAGAGATGGAGATAATATCCCAAAGAATTTATTTTCCTTGCTTCTATTTACTTTATTTAAAAGTTCACTTATCTGAGTTTTTGCTTAGGCTTTCAACTGTCTGGAAGTATAAGATGAGATTGATTGGCCTTTAATTTCACAGGAACAATTTCCATATCTGATTGTTATAATATTCCAGTACCTGTACAAATTTTAAAAATTAATAATATGGTAACCTTAAGCACATATTTAAATTTTGAAAGAACCACAGAGGAAGAAGAGACCAAACATCTTTTCGATGAACTTTCAGCCGGCGGCAAAGTGGAGCAGGAATTACAGGTGATGTTCTGGGGGGATTATTATGGCAGCTGCAGGGATAAATTCGGAATTCAGTGGATGTTTAACTGCTCTGAAAAGTAATAACTGATTTGCACTAGTAAGGTTTAAAATAACTACCCATGAAAAACAATTTATATCGCTATCTTTGATTTGATGGGAATGCAAGAGAATCAGCGGAATATTATTGCTCTGTGTTCAAAGATTCTGAAATAAAGTCAGACAATCAGCTTGTAGAAATTTTTGAATCATCGGGGCAGAAATTCATGTTGCTCAACGGTGGACCTGAATTCAGGATCAATCCTTTGATCTCATTAGACATTATCTATGAAAATACTGAGGGGCTTGATACTGCCTGGGAGGTGCTTGACCCAGCGAAATCCAAAAATTTAATGGATGCCTTACTCAAAATGAAAAAGTTCGAGATTGCCAAGTTGCTCGTAGCTTCCCGATGAAATAGCAGTAACCCCGATTCCGCTCTATTTCAGTTAATGGGTTTCAACACTCTCGCTCCCGCTGAGTTATTGAAGACGAATCACAAGTTGCCTGTATGCCGGCAGCTTTATGAAAGCATTCGTGACGCTGAAGAAATAAGACCCACAATAATTTGATCGATAAAAAAGTATTGAATAATTGAGCATTTCTCGCATATGTTCGCATAAATGAAACAAATAATAATGTCTGAAGTCTCTGTAACGCATTAAATGAATGTAAATTACTAATACGAAAGCCATATTTATTTGACTTGTGTCATCCTAATTCATAAATTTGAATTAAATAGTTCTTTCACACACTTATAAACCCCTGTAATATGAAAAACGGATTAATCTTAATAATGATTTTTCAGTACGTTGTCTGAAAGATTAGTCCGTCTTTTGGCTTAATTATGAATTAAACCTTCTTTATGAAAAAACTCTTTCCCCTCGTGATTAAATGCCAGATAGTAATATTTTGTATGCTTCTTCAGGCAATCGGTATTAATTCTTTTTCTCAAACAGTAAAAGCCAAAGAGGTTCCGGTATTCAAAAAATCACTTGCTACTGTTCCTTACACTGAATCAGTCATACTACATTCAAAATTATTTGACCAGGATTTCGAAATCATGGTCCACCTGCCAACAACCTATCATCCCGATAGCTCCAGGGTCTTCCCTGTCATGTATGTAACTGACGCTAACCGAAGCTTTCCGATGATTGCAAATATTTCTTTTCTTCTGGGATTTCCCAGGACGGATTTTCCCGAAGTAATTGTTGTCGGTGTCGGTTATAAGATCAGGGGGCTGGAAGACTGGTCAGCATGGAGGACCAGGGACCTGACCCCTACTAATGTACCGACGACCGACAAAAATACACGTGAAATGCTTTCCAGACTATCCGGCAGGGAAATGACCGTAAATTCAGGTGGTGCAGAAAAATTCCTGAACTTCATTGTTTCAGAGCTCATTCCTTTTATTGAATCCGGTTACCATGTTTCAAGAACTGACAGAACACTTGCAGGTTATTCTTATGGAGGACTGTTCTGCCTCTATGCACTATTTAAACATCCTGAATTATTTAATAAATATTATGCCGGTAGTCCGAGTATAACATGGGATAATGGGATACTATTCCGTATAGAGGAAGAATATGCCGGATCACACAGCGATCTGAATGCAAAGTTATTTATCTCAGCCGGAAGCCTTGAAGGAGGAGCAACACTTCAAAATCTGCGAAAAATGGAATCGCAACTACTCTCCCGGAATTATCAGAATTTAACTGTTGATTTTCAGGTTTTTGAAGACGAATCACATGTTACCTGCATGCCGGCAGCCTATATGAGAGCATTCGTGACGCTGTATAAATAATACCCACAATAAATTGATCGATAAAAAGTATTCAATAATTGAGTTGCTCCCGCATATTTTCTTGCATAAGATATTTATCCGGGTTTGTACTGAAAATGGTTCTTGATATAAAATAAGCCCTGGAGAAGGATTGGAACACCAAATAAGATCCATGGTCCCGAACCACGAAATTCAAAACTGGTAACTGAGCCCAGAGTCAAAATTGCATACCAGAATATAAATAATAGACCTGCCAGAAATTCCCTCTTCCATGATAATATAAAACCCGTACAAAATATCAGAAGCAGCATTGGGAATAAAATATAAGGTAAGCTAAAGTAATCAGTATGCTTACCGTTTGTAATCTCAGAAATCACAACAATGATATAGAGGACAAGATAATTGATGAGAAGAACACGAAGAATGAATTTCCATTGCTGTTGTACAGATGGTTGCGGTGACACAGAGCTTTTATACCACCGAAGAATTAATAATGTCCCCAGGACCAGAACCGGAACAGCCATGACACAAAACATACCACCATCCTGATGCCTGTTTAAAAAAAGTCCATACGCCCAGATACCTGCATTCCAGATCATTAAAATAATACCTGCGATTTTCTCCTGCTTCCAGCACAAGACAAAACCGGATATGAATATAAGAAAGAGCAATAAAAATAAATTGTCTGATAGATTTAAAAAAGACAATTCACTATTCAGCAGTGAGCTTACAATACCTATTACATACAAAACCAGATATATACCTGTTAATATCTGAAGGGTTTTAGCAGTTCTAAGTTTCATTCTCTTTGGATTTAATTATTTTTAAGAAGCCATATTCCTGAATTCACAGGTGAAAGCCAGATTCAATTTTTTGTCGTTTATCATTAAACATTATATCAAGAAATAATGATAGAGGTACTCGCGTGGAAAAATACAATTCATGCCGAAGGTAGACGTCTTCCTCGTGAATAGCATGAAGTAAACAGAGTCAGCACACTGGCAATAAAGTTGAATCCGGCGCCAATAAACATTGAAATAGCTGCTCTTTTCATAGTAGGATCGGTATTGTCTTTATAAGCAGTTGCACCATCCAGGACCATTAAGCTCAATAGGAGTAACATCACTCCTGCAGCAATTAGTGGTCCTTTATTAAGTTTCGCTCCCCGTTTATTAATCAGGATTGTCCTTACCAGTGCTGCCACAATCAGCAGGTGGATAATGATAACGAATACAATACCCGGCACTGCTCTTTCAGGATCTGCCTGAGGGGATGTGTCTTTTAGAACAGATGGAATTACTATAAGTGAACTAAGTACATGACAAAAATTTACAACATTGGTTAAATTTATCTATATCGTTGCTAAAAAGCAGGTTGGCTATAAAATTCAGACCGTATTTGAAGAGGCTTTTCGCTCTTCTTCCATGTTTTT
>Ga0116184_10000384_pt1 | contig 52607 bp, 67 predicted proteins | sample AD_JPNNA5_MetaG_FD_89886 | JGI IMG/M metagenome (GOLD analysis project Ga0116184, IMG submission 89886) | Active sludge microbial communities of municipal wastewater-treating anaerobic digesters from Japan - AD_JPNNA5_MetaG | ecosystem: Engineered > Bioreactor > Anaerobic > Digestate | place... | reverse complement strand
TTCGCCCTTCGGCGTATTGATCAGCGCGCGGGCTTCGAGGCGCTGCGTTTCGGCAATCTTCTCGCCCTGCTGCGGCAGAAGGATGGATTTGTCATGCTCAAACGCGAGCGCGGGTGCACTCGACTGCGATTCGAAAGAAGCGTCGCATATTTCGCCGTTATAGATATTGGCATAACGGGTCTTGCTCTCCTCCACCTGCCAGGAGCCGTCGGTAACGTGCTTTTGCGCGCTGCCGTCATGATACTCGATATCGACAGCTGCAATCAGCGCTGCGGCGCGGTCGCTGAAGCCGTCTGTTATTCTTTCTTTGGTGCGTCCTAAAAAGCGCCAGCCTCTGCAAACCGTAATGTCCAGCTGGTTATGCTCCCGGAGCATGGCGGTGATGTCGTACGTTTGATATTGCAGGCGTTTGGAATAGGAAGTCCAACCCGGCGCAAGGATGAAATCGCCGACACGGGCGCCGTTGAGCTGCGCTTGATAAACACCCAGCGCGGTGACCTGCAGGCTCGCTTTCCGGACAGTTTTCGCGCAGTCAAAGCACTTGGAAAAGACGAACCCCGCGTCGGTGACGTTATGGCCGCTGCCCGACGCGCTCCAAACAAGACTTTCGGGCGGACCGCCCGCGCAGCAATCCGCGCCGCAGCGAATCCATGATGCCGAGAAAATGCTGTCCATGATCATTCCCCTTCCGGTTTTACCGGTCTGCAAGTCTGCGGCACAAACTTCAGACTTCGATTTTTTTCCATTTGCCTCTGCTGAAACGCACCGCTGTCAGCATAAGCCGGGTGTATTGGTCGACAAACAGGCTGAACCACGCTCCGATGAGGCCGAACTCGAGCGGATAACAAAGAATATACGTCAACACCGGCCGGATAAGGCAGATGCTGATTAGCGACATATACGCGACATATTTGGTATCCCCGGCGCCTCTCAGCGTGCCGGAAAAAACGAGCTGGGTGATCTGCCCCGGCGAAGCGAACGCGACAATCAGGAGCAGTTGGGCACCAAGAGTGACGATGTCTGTTTCGCGGCTGAATATTTTCATCAATTCGCTGCCGAAAAAAGCAAAGAGTATAAACATCGCCGACGCAAAGAACAGGCCGATACGCGTCGCCGCTTTGCTGAAGACCTGCGAAAGGTCCGGCCGTTTCCGCCCGAGATACTGGCCGACAAGCGCGGACACGGCGATGCTCAATCCGTCGCCGATGGAATAGGAAAAGTTGATGATGCTCATGCAGATTTGATGCGTCGCAAAAGCGGTCGTCCCCAGCGCGGCAACGATTTTAACATAGGAAAAAAAGCCGATTCTCACAAACAGCTGCTCGAGAGCGGCCGAGCCGCTGACTTTTGCCAGCTGCCGGAAAACAACAGGGTCCGGCTTGACCAGATGTTTGATGCGCGGACGCAGAAAGGTACCCGCTCCGGATACGGAAATGACCGACATCACGCAGCTGGCGATATTGCCCAACAGCGTGGCAATCGCCGCGCCCCTGACCTCGAGCCGCGGGAACAGCCAGATCCCGTTAATCAGCAGATAATTGAAGATAACGTTCACAATGTTCGCCGTCAGGTTGGTGCGAAGCGATATTTTGGTATTGCCCGCCCCGCGCTGGGCGGCGTTGATGGTCATCCCCACGGACGTAAAGGCCAGGCCGACCATAGTGATACGGAAATATGCCGAAGCATCGGCGACGATATCGTCGCCCGCGCCGGAAAAAGCCAGCAGCGGACGCGTGACGAAGAACGACAGGGTCACGAGTATCGCGGAGGCGGCAACGCTCAACAGCAGGCTTTGCTCGAGGCACTTGTTGGCTCCCGGCCGGTCCTGCTGGCCGAAGCGCCGGCTGACGATGACGGTCGTCCCGACGTTCAGCGCAAAAAAGAGCGCATAAAAAATAAACCGCGGCTGATTGGTAATGCCGACCGCCGCGACGGCCTGCGGACCGACCGTGGCCACCATTGCCGTATCCACAAAGGTGAGCAGGCTGATGAGGACGGCCTCGGTAATCGAAGGCCACGCGACATGGGTCAATTCGCCATATACCGCTTTTGCCGGAGGTTTCTCACCGATCCAGTATCGGGGTTTGATGAGATACTCCGGCGCGTAAAGCCTTCTCGCCAGGTTTTTGACCGTCATTTCGTGCTCCCGCTATTATTGTGTACCATTGTATATCCCGCCCGAAAAAATGGCAAGGGTACGCGTTGCTGCCGCAGCGCAAGGCTTGTTTATTGCAGCGAAAAGTTATAAAATATTGAAGACAGAAAAATTTGACTCGCGCAACGGCCGTTCCGGAAGCTCTTGATGAGGCGCAGCGTTGCGGTATTATATCGAAAGGGGGGCTGAAAGCCTTGACCGATATCCTCGTCACCCTCAACAGCGGTTATCTGGACCCTCTTTGCGTGATGCTTCGATCTTTGTGCATCAATAATCCTCTGACGCACATCAGGGTGTTTGTCGCGCATATTTCGCTGACAGAAAAAGATTTCGCCCTTATCGAATCCGTCGTGAAGCCATACGATTGCGAAATCGTCAACGTCAGGGTTGACGAAAGCCGTTTTCCCGACCTGCCTTTCAACTACCGATGGCCGAAGGAAGCCTGTTTAAGAATATTTGCGGCGCATTTTCTGCCCGAATCGCTTGAACGGGTGCTCTACCTGGACCCCGACATCGTTGTCATCAAGGACATCGGCGATTTTTATTCGATGGATCTCGGCGATCATCTTCTCGCCGCGTGCACGCATCATTTCGAAGTGTTCAAACTGCTCGGCAGGCACAGGCTCCGCATGAGCAAAGGGAGCGTTTACATCAACTCCGGCGTATTGCTGATGAACCTTGAGGCGCTGCGGCGGGAACAAAAAATACAGGATGTATACGACTACGTCGAAAAAAACAGCCGTAAACTCTATCTGTTCGACCAGGATATTCTCAACGGCCTTTACCACACCAGGACTCTGGCGGTCAACACGCTGCTTTACAACCTGGATGAAAGGTACTTCAAGTTTTATAATGCTTTTCAAACAGATAAAAAGCGCAGGATCGACCTCAACTGGGTGGCAGACAATACGGTGATTGTCCATTTCTGCGGCAAAGTCAAACCCTGGGATCCCGGATACAAGGGGAAGTTCGGCGAAAGGTTCTATCTGCCTTACGCGCGCTCCGGCGCCAAGGAACTGACACGGGATTTGAAAGGGATCTGAGGATAAAACGGCATAAAGCAACCCCGGAGCTTTCTGGCCCCGGGGTTTTACTCGCGCTGTTATGCCTTGCTTGCGTTTTGTTCTTACGCTTCCGGCTCGGCATCTTTTTGGGCATCTTCTGCAGGTTCCTGGGCGTTATCTTCGGCAACTTCGGCGGTGTCCGCGGCCGCTTCTTCTGCTGCTTCGGCTGTTTCCGCAGCGGCTTCTTCTGCGGCCTCGACAGTTTCTTCGACGATCTCGGCGGCCTGGGCCGATGCTTCCTGCGCCGCTTCGGCGGTTTCCGGGGCGCTTTCTTCGACAGTCTCCTCCGGCGCCGCCGGTTTCTGCTTGGCATCTTCTTTGGCGGCTGTCTTTTTCGAAGCCGGTTTTGCCTTTTCCTTTGCGGCGGTGTCTTTTCTGGAAGATTTCCTCGCCGTTTTCTTTTTGCCGGTCTTCTTGCCTTCCTCGGGATCGATGAGTTCGAGGATACACATTTCGGCGGCGTCGCCGCGGCGCGGCCCGCTCCTGACAATTCTCACATAGCCGCCGTTGATGCCCGCGTATTTGGGGGCGGTCTCGTCGAACAGCTTTTTGACGACGTCCTCTTTGGTGACAAAGCCGAGCACGCGCCGTTTTGCCGCAAGCGTGTTCTCTTTGGCGGTGGTTATCATTTTTTCGGTCATCGAGCGCACTTCTTTGGCCCTCGTTACCGTGGTTTCGATTTTACCTTTTTCAAGCAGGTAGGTGACCATGCCCCTGAGCATGGAAAGGCGGTGGTCGGAAGCCCTGCCGAGTTTTCTTGAGCCTGGCATTGTTTGCACACTCCTTCGCGTGTTGATTGCGCCTTCGCGCGGAAAGGGTTATTCCTCTTCCTTGACCAGGTCAAATCCGAGCGAATGCAGTTTGGCGAGGACTTCGTCAAGCGACTTTCTGCCGAGATTCCTGACTTTCATCATCTCTTCTTCGGTCTTGTTGGTTAAATCCTCCACCGTGTTGATGCCCGCCCTCTTCAGACAGTTGAACGAGCGGACAGAAAGGTCAAGCTCCTCAATGGTCATCTCCAAGATCCTGTCGGGGCCTCCGGATTTTGTCGGGAAAATCGTGCTGTCATCCTTGCCGTCCGAAAGGTCGTTGAAGAGGCTGAGATGGTCGTTGAGAATCCTGGCGCCGATAGAGACCGCCTCCTGCGCTTTCACGGTGCCGTTTGTCCACACCTCGAGCGTGAGTTTGTCATAGTCGGTGATTTGGCCGACGCGCGTGTTCTCTACCATATAATTGACTTTGAGTACCGGTGAGTAGATGGAGTCGATGGCGATGACGCCGATGATGGGCTGCATCAGCTGCTTGTTTCTCTCCGCAGAGACATAGCCCCGCCCTTTATCGCAGGTCAGTTCGATATGAAGATGCGCGCCCGCGTCAAGGGAAGCGATATGAAGTTCGGGATTGAGAATCTCGACTTCCGTATCGGTCTTAATGCTGCCGGCGGTCACTTCGCATTCGCCGGTGGCGTCGATGAAGATGGTGTTGGGTCCGTCGCCGTGGATTTTGAGAATCACGCTCTTGAGATTCAGGACGATTTCGGTGACATCCTCTTTTACACCTTCGATGGTCGAGAACTCGTGAAGGATTCCCTCTATTTTGGCCGATGTGATTGCGTAGCCGGGAAGTGAGGAGAGAAGCACCCTCCTCAGGGAGTTGCCCAGCGTGGTGCCGAAACCTCTTTCCAGGGGCTCGACAACGATTTTGGCGTAATTGCCGCCGTCTGCAATTTCCGCGACGTCAATGACCGGTATGTTCTTCTCAAACATTCAAAACCCTCCTTATTAAAACGCAGGCGCTGCCTGCGGTAGAAAAGCGTCCGCCGCTGACGTGCGGCATTACTTCGAGTAATACTCGACGATGAGATGCTCTTCGACGGGAACGGTCATATCTTCACGCTCGGGCAGGCTGACGACCTTCGCTTCGAACCTGTCGGCCGAAATTTCAAGCCATTTGGGGACCGGCCGCGCCGCGTTGGCTTCGATGATTGCCTGAATTTTGTCGTTTTGGCGGCTCTTTTCTTTGATGGAAACGACATCGCCCGCTTTCAGCAGGTAGGACGCGATGTCCACCTTATGGCCGTTGACCCTGAAATGGCCGTGATTGACCAGCTGCCGGCCTTCCGCGCGTGAACTCGACCAGCCGAGCAGATACACGACGTTGTCAATGCGGCTCTCGCAGATTCTCAGCAGGTTTTCACCCGTGATACCCTGCTTGCGCTCAGCCATGAGGAAATATTTATGGAACTGGCCTTCCTGAATACCGTAAAAACGCCTCGCCTGCTGCTTGGCTCTGAGCTGAAGCCCGTATTCGGAAGTCTTTTTGCGGCTTTGGCCGTGCTGGCCCGGGGCATAAGCCCTGCGTTCAATCGAGCATTTGCCCGTATAGCAGCGCTCGCCTTTGAGGAAAAGTTTTTTGCCCTCGCGGCGGCAAAGCTTGCATACCGCACCGGTATATCTTGCCATAGTCAGTTGCACCTCCTAAGTAATGAAACTATACGCGCCTTCTCTTCGGCGGGCGGCAGCCGTTGTGGGGGATCGGGGTCACGTCTTTGATCATGCTGACTTCGAGTCCCGCCGTCTGCAGCGCCCTGATAGCCGCTTCGCGGCCCGCGCCGGGCCCTTTGACATAGACAGCAACCGTTTTCATGCCGTGGTCGACAGCGATTTTTGCCGCTGTCTCGGCTGCGGTTTGCGCGGCGTAAGGCGTCGACTTTTTGGAGCCTCTGAAGCCCATTTCACCCGCGCTGGCCCACGAAATAGCGTTGCCCTGCACATCGGTGATGGTAACGATGGTATTGTTGAAAGTCGACTGGATATGGGCCGCTCCCGTGTCGATGTTCTTGCGCTCGCGGCGTTTGCGGGTCACCGCGGTCTTTTTGGCGGTAGCTTTGGTAGCCATGTTATCCCTCCTTGGCTTACTTCTTCTTGTTCGCGATGGTCTTCTTGGGACCTTTGCGGGTGCGCGCGTTGGTCTTTGAGCGCTGCCCCCTGACAGGAAGCCCCTTGCGGTGGCGGATACCGCGGTAGCAGCCGATTTCGACGAGCCGCTTGATATCGTAAGCCGTCTCGCGGCGAAGGTCGCCCTCCACCTTGCAGTTGCGGTCGATGTATTCGCGCAGTTTGGAAACGTCGTCTTCCGACAGGTCTTTGACCCTCGTATCGGGATTGACACCGGTAGCGGCGATGATGTCGCTTGCCGTTTTACGGCCAATGCCGAAGATATAGGTCAAGCCGATTTCGATTCGTTTGTCGCGGGGAAGGTCCACACCTGAAATACGCGCCATTTGTCTGTTGCACCTCCATTCATGGTTTGGTCAGATTAACCCTGACGCTGCTTGTGCTTCGGATTTTCACAGATGACCATTACTTTGCCCTTGCGTTTGATAATTTTGCATTTTTCGCAAATTCTTTTTACGGAAGGCCTGACTTTCATGGTTGAAATCCTCCTTTGTCTACTTGGAACGCCAAGTGATGCGGCCGCGGCTGAGATCATAAGGCGAAAGCTCGACCGTCACTTTGTCACCCGGCAGTATTCTGATATAGTTCATTCGCAGTTTGCCGGAGATATGGGCCAGTATCCTGTGGCCGTTCTCCAGTTCCACCTGGAATGTGGCGTTGGGGAGGGCTTCAATGACGATACCCTCGAGCTCAATCATATCCTGCTTTGACATATTCAGCCTCCTGGCTTGTCGGATGCGGCGTAGATGGATTGGATGCTCCCCAGCGCCCGCCTTAATGCTTTGTCGGACCTTGCTGCTTCGTCCGGCAGTGTGAAGGGTGTTGTTTCAAGGTGGCGGGGATTTTTCGGTTTCGGTCTGTTCAGCGGGCGTTCTTTGCCGTCACAGACGAGGGCGCGGTTGCCCTGCAGTCCGATAACCAGCAGCAGTTGCCCTTTGTCGCGGCCCGCCAGGGACTTGGCGACGCGGCCCGGCACGATCTCCATCGCAAGCGCCCCTAACTCGCCGTCAGGATGGCGGGGCCGTCCGGCGTAATGGCGATGGTGTGCTCGAAATGGGCGGAGAGGCTGCCGTCGAGCGTTTTAACCGTCCAGCCGTCGGAAAGCCGCTTGATGGCGGACGAGCCCGCGTTGACCATGGGTTCGATGGCGAGGGTCATTCCCGGAACCAGCCGCGGGCCCATACCCGCTTTGCCGACGTTCGGCACGCTCGGTTCCTCGTGGAGTTTCAGGCCGACACCGTGGCCGGTATACTCCCTGACCAGAGAAAAACCTCTGCTCTCGCAGTAGAGCTGGATTGCGCTGCTGATGTCGCCGATTCTGCCGCCAGCGACAGCCGCCGCAATGCCTATGAAAAGGCTTTCGCGGGTGGTGTCGCACAGCCGCTTCGCTTCAGGGGTGATATCGCCCGCTGCGAAAGTGGCGGCTGTATCGCCGATGCAGCCTTCGAGCGTGGCGCCGAGGTCAATGCTGACCAGATCGCCTTGCCCGATAATCCGCTTGTGCGAGGGGATGCCGTGAATGACCTCGTCGTTGACCGATATGCATGCCCCGGCCGGAAAGCCCTCATAGTGGAGAAAGGTCGGTTGAGCGCCGTGCCGGGCGATATACTCGCAGGCGATTCGGTCAATTTCCGCCGTTGAGACGCCGGGTTCCACAGCCTTGCCCGCTTGTTCGAGTGCTCCGGCGGCAATCGCGCAGGCTTCCCGTATCAGGGAAAGCTGCTTGGCCGTTTTCAGCACAATCATGCGGGTTCCTCCGTGTTTGCCGGGGACGGTTCCCGGCCGGCCGCCTTGATCAGTCAAGGAAACCTTTGTAGTGGCGCATCATCATCTGGCTCTCGAGCTGTTTGACCGTCTCAAGCGCGACACCGACGATGATGATGATAGAGGTGCCGCCCAAAGAGATGTTCATGCCGCCCTTGGAATATTCCAGGGTTTTGGAGAGCACAAACGTGGTGATCTGAGAGAAAAGGATGGGGAAAAGCGCCACGACGCTGATCATAAGCGCGCCGAGAAGGGTGATTTTGGACAGGATCTTGGCGATGAACTTGGCGGTCGGCTCGCCCGGGCGGATACCGGGGATGGTGCCGCTGTTCTTGCGGATGTTGTTGGACATCTCGATGGGGTTGTACTGAATCGACGCGTAGAAATACGCGAAACCGATAATCATCACAAAATACATGATGCCGTACGCCCAATGAGTACTCTTGAATACCGAGAAAAACTTATCAAGTCCGGAGCCTTTCGTGACCGTCATAAACAGCTCGACGGTCGGCGGAAGGGAAAGAATGGAACTGGCGAAAATGATGGGCATAACGCCGGACATGTTCACTTTGATGGGGATGTGCGTGCTTTGGCCGCCGTACATCTTGCGGCCGACGACGCGCTTGGCGTACTGGACCGGAATCCTGCGTTCGGAGTTGTCCATCCAGACGATATAGGCAATCATCAGTATCAGACAAACCGCCGCGAACGGGGAAAGGAAATAATACGGGCCGCCCCTGGCGATATAACCGACGGCGGGATCCCAGCTGAACAACTGGGCGATGAGTGTGGGAAGACGCGAGACGATGCCCGCGAACAGGATGATGGAAATACCGTTGCCGATACCCTTGTCGTTAATCTGCTCGCCGAGCCACATGATCAGCGCCGTACCGGCTGTAAAACACAAGATGATGATGACGGCCTGGAAAACCATCCAGAAGCCCGTAAAAGCGAGCCCTTTCTCGTCGGTCGTCAGCAGATTCTGGTTGCGCAGATAGAAGTAATAAGCCGTGCTTTGCAGCAGGCCGAGGCCGACGGTGACAAAACGCGTGATGGAAGCGATTTTTTTCCTGCCTTCCTCGCCTTCCTTCTGGAGCCTTTCCAGATAAGGGATGGCGACGGTAAGCAGCTGCATGATAATCGACGCGTTGATGTAGGGCGTGATGGACATGGCGAAGATGGTGCCGTAGTTAAACGCGTCGCCTGTCATCATGCTCAGGTAGTTCATGAAGTTGCCGGCGTTCGGGTCCGTGATGATGCCGCTCTCGCCGATGTTGGCAAAGGGTACCGGAATGGCCGCGCCGATTCTGAAAACAAGAATGATAAAAGCCGTAAACAGAATCTTTTTACGGATGTCGGCGATTTTCCAGGCGTTGATCATGGTTTGAATCATGTCAGATCACCTCTGCCTTTCCTCCGGCGGCCTCTATTTTCTGCTTCGCGGTTTCGGAAAAAGCGTTGACGCTGACCGTCAGCTTTTTGGTGACGGCGCCGTTGCCGAGCACTTTGACGGCGTCGAAGTTCTTCTTGATAAGGCCTTTGTCCTGCAGAGCCGCGATATCAACGGTATCGCCGTCGTCAAAAGCGCGTTCGAGAGAAGCGAGATTGACATAAACGGTCTGTTTTGCAAAAACGTTGACAAAGCCGCGTTTGGGAACCCTTCTTTGCAGGGGCATCTGGCCGCCTTCAAAACCGGGCCGCATTCCTCTGCCGGCACGGGCTTTCTGGCCTTTATGGCCTTTGCCCGCGGTCTTGCCCTGACCGGAGGCCGGGCCTCTGCCGATACGCTTACGCGCTTTCTTCGCTCCGGCGTCCGCGGTAAGATCGTTGAGTTTCATTGACTGGCACCTCCCTGGTCCGCCGGGGCGGTCTTTATCAGATGCTGCACTTTGTTGATTTTGCCCCTCGTCGCCGCATTGTCCGGCTGTGAGGACTGGTCGCCGATTTTACGCAGGCCGAGAGCGTTGGCTGTGGCAATCTGCTGCTTTGTGCTGCCGATAAGGCTCTTGACAAGCTTAATATTGATGTCTGCCATTGAAGTGCACTCTCCTTACCCTGTAATTTCTTTGACGGTTTTGCCCCGTACGGCGGCCACTTCCTGCGCGTTGCGCAGCTTGCCAAGACCGTCAAGGGTTGCCTTGACGACGTTGCAGGGGTTGTTGGAACGAAGCGCCTTGGTGCGGATATCTTTGATGCCGACCGTCTCAACGACCGCGCGTACCGGCCCGCCGGCGATAACGCCGGTACCGGGGGCTGCAGGTTTAAGAAGGACGACGCCCGCGCCGAATTTGCCGATGACCTCGTGCGGGATGGTGGTCCCTTTAAGGGAAACCGTCATCAGGTTCTTCTTGGCGTCCTCGATGCCTTTGCGGATCGCGTCGGGCACTTCGCCCGATTTGCCCAAACCGAAACCGATGGTTCCGTTGCCGTCGCCGACGACGACAAGCGCCGCGAACTTGAAGATACGGCCGCCTTTGACCGTTTTGGATACCCTGTTGATGGACACCACGCGCTCGGTGAGCTCCATGGTGGATGCGTCAATCTTGTTAGCCAAAAGTAAATACCTCCCCTTCCTCAGAATTTGAGGCCGCCCTTGCGGGCGCCATCGGCCAGTTCCTGAATACGGCCGTGATAGACATAACCTCCGCGGTCAAAAACAACGGCGGTGATGCCTTTCTCGACGGCGCGTTTTGCCAGGATCTCGCCTACCTTGCGGGCTGCGGTTTTATTTCCGCCGTACTCTTCAAAGCCTTTCTCGACGCTTGACGCCGAAACGAGGGTCACGCCGCGTTCGTCGTCGATAATCTGCGCGTAAATGTTTTGAAGAGAGCGGAATACATTCAGGCGCGGGCATTCGGCGGTACCGCTGATTTTGTTGCGTACCCTCTGGTGCCTTTTGATCCTCGCCTTTTTGCTGTCAGGCTTGTTAACCATACGTTTCACTCCTTATCGGGCGGCAGGTTGAGAACAATCCGCCCGGCATTGCTTTAGGCCGCTGACCGGACCGCGGGTTTATTTGCCGCCCTTGCCCGCTTTGCCTTCCTTGCGGCGAATGACCTGTCCGGCATATTTGATGCCCTTGCCTTTGTAAGGTTCGGGGGGCCTCTTCCTGTATACTTCGGAGGCAAACTGGCCGACTTTCTGCTTGTCAATGCCGTTGATGACAATCTTGTTGGGCGCCGGCACGTCGATGGTGATGCCGTCGATTTCGGGCATGATAACCTGGTGCGAATACCCGACATTGAGTACGAGATCGGTCCCCTGCTTTGCGGCGCGGTAACCGACGCCGTTGATTTCGAGTTCTTTTTTGAACCCTTCGCTGACTCCGGTGACCATGTTGGCGACCAGCGTGCGCGTCAGGCCGTGGAGGGAACGGTTAAGTTTGTCGTCGTCTGGACGGCTGACGCTGACAATGTTGCCGTCCAGGGTGACTTTCATATTCTTGTGGACCGTCGTTGCGAGGGTGCCTTTGGGGCCTTTGACCGTAATGGAGCAACCGTCAATGGTAACATCGACTCCGGCAGGGACGACGATCGGCAATCTACCTATTCTTGACATTCTAATCGCACCCCCTTACCAGATAAACGCAAGGACTTCGCCGCCAACGTTGGCTTCACGAGCGCCCTTGTCGGTCATAATGCCTTTGGATGTTGACACCACCGCGATGCCGAGGCCTTTGATGACCTTGGGCATGTCTTCGCAGCTTGAGTAGATGCGCAGCCCGGGTTTGGATACCCTGCGAAGGCCCGTGATAACCTGGGACTTGTTGGGCCCGTATTTCAGGGTGATCTCGATGACGCCCTGTTTGCCGTCGTCTTCGATTTTGAAACTTTTGATGTAACCCTCGTCAAACAGAATCTGGGCAATCGCCTTTTTCGTGTTTGAGGCGGGAATTTTGACCGTATCATGCTTTGCCGAGTTGGCGTTGCGGATCCTGGTAAGCATATCGGCTATGGAATCAGTAATTTGCATACCGTCAACCTCCTGTTCGAAGCTGGATTACCAGCTGGATTTCTTGACCCCCGGGATCTGGCCGGCATGGGCAAGTTCCCTGAAACATATGCGGCACACGCCGTATTTGCGGAGATAAGCGTGCGGACGCCCGCAGATTTTGCAACGGTTGTACTGCCTTGAGGAATACTTGGCAGGTCTCGCCTGTCTGACCTTCATGGATGTTTTCGCCACTGGTTTTCCCCCTTATCTCGCAAAAGGCGCGCCCATCAGCGTAAGCAGTTCGCGGGCCTCTTCGTCTGTTTTTGCCGTCGTCACGAGGCAGATGTCCATGCCTCTGACTTTGTCGATTTTATCGTAGTCAATCTCCGGGAAGATCAGCTGTTCCCTGACGCCCATGGAATAGTTGCCGCGGCCGTCGAAGGAATCGGGATTGATGCCCCTGAAGTCTCTGACGCGCGGCAGGGCGAGGTTAAACAGCCTGTCAAGGAATTCGTACATCCTGTCGCCCCTGAGGGTGACCTTTGCCCCGATGGTCATGCCTTCACGGAGTTTGAAGTTCGCGACGGACTTTTTCGCTTTGCAAAGGACCGGTTTCTGGCCGGTGATTTGCGAAATGTCGGAAACGATTGCGTCGAGTATTTTGGGGTTATCCCTTGCCTCGCCGCAGCCGACGTTGATGACGATTTTATCGAGCTTCGGGATTTGCATGACGCTCTTGTATGAAAATTTCTTCATCAGCGCGGGAGCAACCTCTTTGACGTAGGTCTCCTTCAGCCTTGCCATGTTTCGTCCCTCCTTTATTCGAACGTTGCGTTGCAGCCGGGTTGTTTGCAGGTACGGACTTTTACGCCTTTGGCGTTGACGGTGCTGCCTGTCCGGGTCGGTTTGCCGCATTTCGGGCAGATGAGCTGGACCTTGGACGCGTAGAGCGCGCTTTCCGCCTTGATCAGCCCGCCCGGTTCGCCCATCTTTTTGGGTTTGACGTGCTTGGTGACGATGTTGACGCCGTCAACGATGACTTTCCCTTCGGAAGGGCTGACCTGCATGACTTTGCCCTTTTTGCCGCGGTATTTGCCGTTGATGACGATGACCTGGTCGCCTGATTTGACGTGAACCTTCTTTTGCATATTGTCGGCCTCCTTAAAGCACTTCGGGGGCGAGGCTGAGTATCTTGAGATAATCTTTCTCGCGAAGTTCCCTTGCCACTGGCCCGAAAATGCGGGTGCCCCTGGGGTTTTTGTCCTCTTTGATAATGACAGCGGCGTTTTCGTCGAAACGGATGTGGGTGCCGTCGTCGCGTCTGAGGCCGCTGGCGGTGCGCACGATAACGGCGCGCACGACTTCGCCTTTTTTCACAACGCCGCCGGGTGTCGCTTTTTTGACGGAAGCGACGATCACGTCGCCGATATTGGCATACCTCATGCCCGAACCGCCGAGAACGCGGATGCACATGATCTCCTTGGCCCCGGTGTTGTCGGCAACCTTGAGGAAACTCTGTTGCTGAATCATAGCGATTGCCTCCCTAACTGATGCGCCAAACTTATTTGGCTTTCTCGATAATTTTTGCGACGCGCCATCTTTTATCCTTGGATATGGGGCGTGTTTCCATCACCATGACCCGGTCGCCGATGCCGCACTCGTTGTTTTCGTCGTGCGCCTTGATTTTTACGGTACGGTTGATGATTTTCTTGTAAAGCGGGTGCTGAACCCTGTCTTTGACGGCAACGACAACGGTTTTATCCATCTTGTCGCTGGTGACCGTGCCGACGCGCGTTTTTCTGAGATTTCTTTCGCTCATGCTGGTTTGCCTCCCTTTCCTTACGTGTTGGCGCCGTGCAGTTCGGCATCGCGCATAATGGTTTTAACGCGGGCGATGTCTTTTTTGACGGCGTTGATCCGCATCGGATTATCGAGCTGGTTGATGGCTTGCTGGAAGCGCAGTTTATACAATTCGTCCTTCAGCTCAAGCAGCTTAGCATCCAGCTCCTTATCGGAAAGCTTTCTGATTTCACCGGCTTTCATTCTTGCTCACCACCCATTTCTTGCTTGGATACGCATTTGCAGCGAATCGGCAGTTTGTTCGAGGCGAGGCGGAGCGCTTCAAAAGCAAGGTCCTTCTCAACGCCCGCTATCTCGAACAGCACCCTGCCCGGTTTGACAACGGAAACCCAGTATTCCGGAGAACCTTTGCCCGAACCCATGCGCGTTTCCGCCGGTTTTTCGGTGATGGGTTTGTCCGGAAAAATCTTGATCCACACCTGGCCGCCGCGCTTGATATAGCGTGTCATCGCGATACGGGCGGCTTCAATCTGGTTGGATGTGATCCACGCCGGTTCAAGTGCCACCAGACCGTATTCGCCGTTGCTGACGAAGTTGCCGCGTGTCGCTTTGCCCTTCATGCGGCCCCTTTGCACCTTGCGGTACTTCGAACGCTTCGGAAGCAGCATCAGTGACTTCCCCCTTCTTTTTGCGCCCTGCGGCTGTCGTGAAGGACTTCGCCCCTGTAAATCCAGACCTTGATGCCGATGCGCCCGTAAGTGGTCTTCGCCTCGGCAAAGCCGTAGTCGATGTCGGCCCTGATGGTCTGCAGGGGAATGGTTCCTTCGTGGTAATGCTCCGTGCGGGCAATTTCGGCTCCTCCGAGCCGGCCGGAAACCTGGGTTTTGATGCCCTTGGCTCCGAGTTTCATCGTGCGGCCGATCGCCTGCTTGAGGGCCCTTCTGAAGGAAATACGCCTTTCAAGCTGGGAAGCGATGCTTTCGGCGACAAGCTGGGCGTTGAGGTCGGGCTGCTTGATTTCGACGATGTTGAGAATAACCTCTTTGCCGCCGAGTTTGCTCTCGCAGATCTTTTTGATTTTTTCGATTTCCTGTCCGCCGCGGCCGATCACCATGCCGGGCTTGGCACAGTGGACATTGACGTAGACGCGTTTGGCGTCGCGTTCTATTTCAACCTTGGGTACTCCCGCCGGAGCGAGAACTTTCAAGAGATAGCCGCGCAGTTTGTGGTCTTCGACAAGATTGGCGCCGAAGTTCTTCGGTTCGGCAAACCAGCGCGATTCCCAGTCTTTGATGACGCCGACGCGAAAACCGTTGGGATGTATTTTTTGACCCATTGTTCTGCCTCCTCCTTGCTTATTCCGCTTCTTTGAGCACCAGGGTAATGTGGGACGACCGCTTGTTGATGCGGAACGCCCTGCCCTGGGCTCTCGGTCTGATGCGTTTGAGGGTGGGTCCCGGGCATACACTGCATTCGGCAATGAAGAGCCTTGACACATCCATGTTGTTGTTGTTTTCCGCATTGGCGACAGCGGATTTCAGCAGTTTGGCGACCGGCTCGCACGCAGCCTTGGGCGTGTGTTTGAGAATCGCCGCGGCTTTGTCCGCAGGCTGGTTTCTGATAAGGTCGAGAACAATCTGCACCTTGCGCGGCGCGATGCGCACGTAGGTAACTTTGGCGGTTGCTGTTGAATCCATTGATGACACACTCCTTTCGGCGATTATTTGCCGGTGTTGGAAGTTTTTGAACCCGCGTGACCCCGGAAGGTTCTTGTCGGAACAAACTCGCCGAGTTTGTGGCCGACCATATCCTCGGTGACATAGACGGGGACGTGCTTGCGGCCGTCGTGAACAGCGAAAGTATGGCCGACAAAGTCGGGGAATATCGTTGAGCTGCGGCTCCATGTCTTGAGAACCTGCTTGCTGCCCTTTTTATTCATTTCGGCGACTCTTTCGAGCAGTTTGGGTTGCACGAAGGGGCCCTTTTTTACGCTTCTGCCCATGATCCGAACTCCTTTCCTCTCCTACTTGCTGTTGCGGCGTTTGACGATTAACTTATCGGAACGTTTTTTCTTGTCTCTGGTCTTGTAGCCGAGTGTGGGTTTGCCCCACGGGGTGACCGGCCCGGGCCTGCCGATGGGCGATTTGCCCTCGCCGCCGCCGTGCGGATGGTCGCAGGGATTCATGACCGAGCCGCGGACCGTCGGCCTCCAGCCCATGTTGCGTTTGCGGCCGGCTTTGCCGATTTTGACGTTTTCATGCTCGACGTTGCCGACCTGGCCGATGGTCGCCATGCACAGCGAAGGGACGTTGCGCAATTCGCCGGAAGGCATGCGCAGCAGGGCATAGGCGCCTTCTTTAGCCATCAGCTGGGCGGAATTGCCCGCCGAACGGGCAAGCTGGCCGCCCCTGCCGGGATACAACTCGACGTTGTGGACCACGGTGCCGACCGGGATATTGACCAGCGGCAGCGCGTTGCCTGCTTTGATGTCGGCCGCGGCGCCGGATACGACGGTGTCGCCCTCTTTGAGGCCGACAGGCGCGAGGATGTATCTCTTCTCGCCGTCCTCATATTCGAGCAGGGCGATGTGCGCGGAGCGGTTGGGGTCATACTGAAGCGAAGCGACTTTTGCCGGGATATCGCTCTTGTCGCGCTTGAAATCGATGATTCTGTATTTGTTGCGGTTGCCGCCGCCGCGGTGGCGTACGGTAATCCTGCCGTAGCTGTTTCTGCCGGACTTCTTGTTTTTGCTCTCCAAAAGGCTCCTTTCGGGAGCCGCTTTGGACAGGTCGGAATAATCCGTTACCGACATGTTCCTTCTGGCGTTGGTCGTCGGTTTGTAGATTTTGTTTGACATGTTTTCACTCTCCTCGCGGCAGCGCTTCGCAATATGCCGGTTTCCCGCCCTCGCCGCCTGAATGTATTATCAGATCATGCCGTCAAAGAACTCGATTGTCTTGGAATTTTCGGTCAGGGTGACAATCGCCTTCTTCCACGCCGGGGTGTAGCCCGTGTGCTTGTCATGCCTGCGGAATTTGCCCAGCACGTTGATCGTGTTGACTTTCAGAACTTCGACGCCGAAAAGTTCTTCTACCGCTTTGGCTATTTCAATCTTGTTGGCGTTTTTATCCACCTTGAACGTGTATTTTTTGAAAGCGGTTCCGTCCATGCTGGCTTCGGTGATAATGGGGCGGAGAATAATGTCCTGCGCAAGTTTGCTCATGCGAACACCTCCTCAATCTTGACCACGGCGTCCTTGAGCACGACGATGTTGTCGCAGTTGAGGACGTCGTAAGTGTTCAGTGTTTCGACAAAAGTGGTGGCAACGCCTGCAATGTTTTTCGCGCTGCGGTAAACAATGTCGTCCTTCTGCGGGAGGACGATAAGCGTTTTGCCTTCGGCGTTGAGCGCGGCGAGGATCTTGACGACTTCCTTGGTCTTGATGGCTTCAAGTTTCAGTTCGTCGAGAACGATCAGCCCGCCGGACGCGGTCTTGGACGAAAGCGCGGATTTCAGCGCCAGGCGCCTGACTTTTTTGTTGACCGACATCTTGTAGGCGCGCGGTTTGGGGCCGTGCGAAACGCCGCCGTGCGTCCACTGGGGCGATCTGGTAGAGCCCTGGCGGGCGCGGCCGGAGCCTTTTTGTCTCCAGGGTTTCTTCCCTCCGCCCCTGACTTCGGCGCGGGTCAGTGTCGACTGGGTGCCCTGGCGCATATTGGCCAGGTGGGCGACAACGCAAAGATGCATCGCCGACCGGTTCGGCTCAATACCGAAAATGCCTTCGGAAAGTTCCATCTCGGATACCTTCTCACCGGCTGTGTTGACGACGGTAATGTTCGGCATCTGATTTATCTCCCTTCCTGCGACGCAAAGCTGCTGCTGATAATCACCGTTCCGCCTTTGGGGCCCGGTACGGCGCCCTTGACGGCGAGAAGGTTGTTTTCAGCGTCCACTTTGACAACGCTGAGGTTTTTGATGGTGACGCGCTCGTGGCCCAGACGGCCGGCAAGTTTTTTGCCTTTGTAAACCCGCGAGGGATCGCTGCAGGCGCCAAGAGAACCGGCGTGGCGGGAGACAGGCCCCGTACCGTGGGATTCCTTGAGGCGGGAAAAGTTCCACCTTTTGATGGCGCCGGCTGTGCCTTTGCCCTTGCTGGTGCCGATAACGTCAACCGTTTCACCCGGGGCGAAAATATCGGTTTTGATAATATCGCCGACTTTGCAGCTGCCGCAGTCGTCGAGCTTGAATTCGCGCAGCGTTTTTTTGGGGCTGACGTCCGCTTTGGCAAAATGGCCTTTCATGGGTTTGTTGACCCTTTGGACCTTGATGTCGCCGAAGCCGAGTTGAACGGCTTCGTACCCGTCGTTTTCAAGCGTTTTTTGCATCACGACTACGCAGGGGCCCGCTTCGATGACGGTGACGGGCACCACGTTGCCCTTTTCGTCAAAAAGCTGTGTCATGCCGAGTTTTTTACCGATGAGTCCTTTTTGCATATTCAATCCTCCTTAAGGTTATTGGTTGGCTTTTGCCAACTTGACCCGCGGCTTACGGGGATGTTTGCATACTAAAGAAGATGAGGTATCCGTTACAGTTTGATTTCGATTTCCACACCGGCGGGAAGTTCGAGCCCCGTGAGCGCTTCGATGGTTTTCTGGCTCGGCCGGACGATATCGATAAGCCTTTTGTGGGTGCGCTGCTCGAACTGCTCACGGGAATCTTTGTATTTGTGAACAGCACGAAGTACGGTCACGATTTCTTTCTCCGTCGGGAGAGGAACGGGACCGGAAATGACGGCATCCGTTCTTTTGGCGGTTTCCACAATCTTTTCCGCCGCTTTGTCGACCAGGTTGTGGTCATAGCCTTTGATTCTGATTCTGAGATTTCCCCTGACTGCCATAATACGCCTCCTAAAAATTGGCGGGCCGCGAAAAGTATCAACTGGCCCGGGTGTTTCATTGTTCCGGATGAAAAAACCGGAAACTTCCGGGAAGAGCTGACACTCGCACATTTTCCGCGCCGCCCGCAAACCGCAGGGAAAAGCGGTTTGGACGCGGGGGAAAGTTTCGCCCGGTTTATAATCGGACATACTCCGCGGAAATTCCCCACCTCGCCGGGTGGCCACCTTCCGCATCATCGCCTGCCTGATTCCGCCGAAAGGGCATACTTCACCCTTTTAAGCGGACAGCCTGAAAATAATATCACAGGGAAAAGACAAATGCAACCGTTTTTCGATATTTTTTTGGTCCATATCCGAACCGGGCCGAAACGGGCTTAAGGCCGGTGCTCCAGCGCCATCGTATAAAGCGCGGCGGCCGTTTGCCGGCTGAACTTTGAAAACTCGGCCTGGGCGTCCGAACCGGTAACAGAAAAAATTTCCATATCCTTTGCCAGTATAAAATAAGCGGTGTCGAGCGAATCGGCGTTTCTGTCCGTCGAGCGGAAAACGAAGACCGCGGCGCCTTGCGACCAGGAACTGGCGCTGAGCCTGCCGGGCGATATCCCCGTTTGACGGGAAACAAGGCGGATATAAGGATTATCGGGGTTTTCGCTGTAGGTAACGGTATTGCCGAATTTATTGCGGTAGGTCCATTCGGCATACGCAGCCGCTGCTCTTGTTGTCGAAGTGCTTTGCGCCGGCGCGGTGGTAACCGGAATAGGCCGTGTCGTTGCGGCCTCGGTGCCTGGTTGTGTCGTACCGGGGAGTATGCTTGTGGCTGCGTTCGCGCTTTCGCCCGCTTCTGTTGTGCTTGCGGATGTTTCGAGGCCGGTGCTGTGAGCGGCCGTCGAAAACACAACGGCAGTTGACGTCATGCCCGCTCCGGTATCGCGCTTAGTACAGGCGGCAAACAGACACGCCGCTGCCAGAAAGGCCGGTAATAAAAAAATGGCCGCTTTTTTCCACTGCATAAAATCAGTCCCGTCAAAAAACAGAAGGCACAGCCGATGCCGCGCCTTCTGTTTTGGAATACCGTGCCGGGCTCAGCCCGCGAAAAGGCCGATGATCATCTGGATGACGGGCAAAATAACCGTACCTACCTGCTGAATGAGAGCCGCGAGGTCAATGCCGACCGCCGCGAATGCCTGGACGAGAATCCCGAGAATTGCGTTCAGATCCACTGTATTCACCTCCATATTTGTTTGATGCCTTTTGATCGATCATTTTGGAAATCAATCCAAAAATCAAGCAACGCAATCATAGCACATTTTTTTATTTATTTAATTTGGTATTTGAATTATATATTGTTTGGGAACGATTTTATTTTTCATTTTGGGAGAAGTTTTTATCACGCACAAACAGCTGTTTCCCTCCGCTGGCGGATGTTTCACGCATTTCGGTTTCGAAGAGGCCTGTGGATTTCACGAGGCTCGACAGTTTGACATAGCCGTAGTTCCTGCTGTCGAAAGACGGCTGCTTGCGTATGATCAGCTGCCCGACTTCGCTCAGCGAAGCCCAGCCCTCCTCGTTGGCGACATCGTTGACGGAGGTGACCAGCAGGTTCTGCATTTGAATGTTGGTTCCCTGGACGCGAGGTTTTTCCGCGGGCTTTTCGGCGGTTTTTAATCTTTCGGCATGTTCGCCTTTTTCTTTCGCCTCGACGAGAATCTCAAGGAAAATAAACTTTTCGCATGCGGCGATAAAGGAGGGGGGCGTTTTTTTCTCCCCGATGCCGATGACGGTGACGCCGGCCTCTCTGAGCCGGGTCGCCAGCCTGGTGAAATCACTGTCGCTCGAGACGATGCAAAAACCGTCCACTTTATCGCTGTATAAAATATCCATCGCGTCGATAATCATGGCGGAGTCGGTCGAGTTCTTGCCTGTGGTGTAGGAATACTGCTGCATCGGGGAAATGGCGTTTTCAAGAAGCACCTTTTTCCAGCCCTTATCCCTGAGCGCTGTCCAGTCGCCGTAAATCCGCTTAATCGTCGGGGTGCCGTAGCGCGCGATTTCTTCCATCATGGCTCCGACGTATTTGCTTGAAACGTTATCGGAGTCAATCAGCACCGCCAGCCGGCGTTCTTTGTCGTTTGTTTGCATGGGCTTCTCCCGCGCTTGGCGCGCTAATGGTAACTTCGCCCGGCCGTTAGCCGGGCGAAACTGGATTATTGCTGTTTTGGAGTGTCTGCCGCCTGCTGTTCGCCGGCGTTCTCGTAGCCGTAGTGGCGGTACCCGTAGTTCCTGTAGTAGCCGTATTTGCCGTACCCGCGGTAGCCGCGGTAGTAATAATAGCCCCTCTTGTAACGGTAGCGGTATGCGCCGCCTCTTCTGGGCGCGATATAGCTGCCGCTGCCGAGGGCGCTCATGGTAAAGACGCTACCGATGACGTCGATATCGGTGACGTCGATTTCCTCAAGTGTTTCGTTGATGTCTTCCACTTTGGCGTAATCCATTTTGATGGTGAATATCAGCGCGTCGGAAATGCGCGACACCACCAGACAGTCGGAGACAACGTGAGCGGGCGGCGTGTCGATGATGACATAGTCGAACTCCGACTTCGCTTTCTCCAGAATCTCTTTGACTTTGTCGGTGTCGAGAAACTGGGAAGACGCCGGGGAAATGCCGCCGCTGGGCATGACGAAGATGCCGAGGGGTTTGATGAACTTGATGGAATCGGCGTAAGCTGCCTTGTCTTTGATGATTTGGATCAGGCCGCTTTTGTCGTCTTCCTTCAGGCCGATCATTTTCAGGACCGAAGGCTTGCGCAGGTCGGCGTCGATAAGAAGGACGGACTTGCCTTTCTGCGCGAGGGCGCAGGAAAGGTTGATGGCGACGGTCGTCTTGCCCTCGTTTTCGAAGGTGCTGGTAATGACGAAGGACTTGTGGCCCTTTTCGGCGGCGATGTTTTCAACCTTTGTGCGGATGGCCTTGAAGCTCTCGATAAACGAAAAACTGACGCTTTTGGGGTCTGAAATCAGCAGCGCTTCGGGGAGAGGTTTCTTTTTGCCGCCTTTGGTTCTGGTCTCTTCCTCAAGGGGAACGCTGCCCAGCAGGCGGAGGTTGGTGTTTTCCCGGATGTCATCGGTGCTGCGGACCGTATTGGACAGAACCTCGATGAGAAAGAGAACCGCTATGACGATGAAGGCGCCGGCTAAAAAGCCGATAAGCGCTTTTTGAAAGGCCTGGTCGCTGTTTGTAATAAACGGCGTGCTTTGGTCGATAATCTTTTGAATGCCGAGACCCGTATCGAATTTTTTAAGGTATTCGGGATACTCGGCAAGGATGATCCTGATAGCGTCCTGGCACAGCTGCCTGTTCTGGCTGATGACGCTGACCGTGAAAATGCCGGCAATATCCGTGCCGCGGATCATAAGCGATTTTCTGATCTGGTCGGCTGTATATACGCGGTTAAGACGCCGATAAACGGTGTCGACCATTTCGTCGCTGTTGAGGTAATACTGATATCTTGCCACGTCGATACCGGAGTACGGTTTGATGACCTCTTCGGTTTTGATGATCTTGCCGTCGCTGTTATAAGTGTATTGCTTCGTCGAAATGGTAAAAGCCAGCGTCGCTTTTGCTTCGTAAGTCTCGGTGTAGGTATATTTTGCAAACGCAAACATACCTGCCGCGCAAACGATGCCTGCCAGTAAAATCAGCCACCAGCGGCTGAACACGGACCCGAGCATCCTGCGCAGGTCCAATCCTCCCTCCGGGAGGGGGGCGTAGGCGGTTTTGTCGATTTTGTCAAGCATACGATCACTCCGGAACAAATTTGCGGTTGATAATATCAGCGCCGCCGCCTGTATATTTCGCCCCTGACTGCGTGCGGAAGGGCCTGGTTGTCAATCACGGCCTGGGGAGCGGCATTGAGCATATAATCGAGCGTGCTACGTTTAATCTCCGGCGGAAAACTCCTGAGCATGGCGAGCATATTGTTGGGCCTGCCCCGGTGCGAGTGGGCGTCGGTCGCGATAAAACTGGCCATATCGCTGATTACCATCTCATACGCAAGGTAAAACTCTTCCCTGCCGCCTCCGCCCGCGAGGCTTAAGGCATTGACTTGAAAAAGGACGCCCCTGTCTTGAAGAAAATTCAGACTCTCGTAATCCTCCTGAAAAAAGGCGTACCGCTCGGTGTGCGCGATGACCGGTATCAGACCGGCTTTAAATACCTCGTCGGTGTACCGAAGGACCCGGTTGATCGACAGCCCCGAAAAGTCAAATTCGATCAGGATGTAACGGCTGCCGTTGAGGCTGGCGCCGGCAAGATCCCGGCAGAAAAAAAGGTCGTCGCTGGCATAGACTTCCGCTCCCGGCAGAACCCTGAGCGGAATATTCCGGTCCTTCAATTCCTTTTGCAGCTCGCCGAGCCTTTCGTCGCGCGCCGCGAGAAACGCCGGCATTTCGGTTAAATCGCGCAGGTGCGGGGTGGCAATGGCGGTTTCCAGGGCGTTTTCTGCGGCAAGGTCGCACAGCATAACGGAACCCTCAAGGTCGGAGGGGCCGTCGTCGATGGAATGAAGCAGATGGCAATGCAGGTCGATCATTTTTTTCACCAGCCGCGGAAAGGAGATTTCGCAGGTATTCTACAGCAGAGCGTAAAACTCTTCAATTCCTGCCGTTTGGCCTTCATAGGAGCCGAGGTTGTTTTGGATGCGGCGGTAGAGTTCTCTGTCGGACAGGAGCCGCTCGACGGCTTCGGCCAGGCTTCTGGCAGACTTGCCGGCTATCAGTCCGTCGAAACCGTCCGTCAACTGCGAGGCGACGGTAGAAAACGAGGTGGCCACAATCGGTTTGGCAAGGGCTTTCGCCTCTTCGATGGCAATCGATTTGCCTTCATACCTCGACGGCTGCACATAGATATCGCAGCGGGCGATATAGGGGTAGGGATTCGCTTTCGCTCCGAGCAGCACAAAAGAACGTTCCAGGCCTTTTTCCCGGATCAGGCGGCGGATTTCCACCTCTGTCTCGCCGCTCCCGATATGATACCATGTTACCGGGAACCCGTCAATAACAAGCATCTCGCAGGCTTCGACGGCAGTATCGATGCCTTTTTCACGGCTGAGCCTGCCGACCGTGACGAGCGCAATGCCTCCCGGCTCGCACTCGTCCGCGCCGCCTTGTCCGGCCATGCGGCGGATTTCAGCCGCGTCTATGATATTTTCGACTACTTTGATTTTTTCGGCCAGGGAGGGGAAATACTCCTTCAGACCGGCGGCGCAGGCGGGGGAGACCGCCACGACGGCGTCGGCCGCTGCGTAGTATTTCGCGTCAAATTCCGGGTCCGCTCCAAGTTTGCGGTAATCCGTGTGAAGATAAAGAATTTTTCGCCGTGCCTGCGTTTTATCGATGACATAATAACAGGGTGTTTTTTCCAGATAGGCGACGACGGCGCTGTACGGGGCGACGTTGCGCGGCAGCGACCTGGCCAGATAGCGCCACGCGTACTGTTCGTTGATGTTTTGAAAGGGGGTTTTGCGCAAGCGGGCAGAATAAAGAAGCCTGGCCAAGGCAAGGCCCGGGCGCCCTTGTTTCAAAAAGGAAAGGATAGATTTTGTCAGCGGCAGGCAGAACTTGATATAGTCTTCAGGCAGCTGAAGCAGCCTGACCTGATGCGGTATCATGGAAGCGGTCAGGCCTTCCGGTTTGAAGGCGAACAGGTCGACATCGAAGCGCTCATAATCAAGGTGGCGAAGCAGGGAGACGAGGCTTTTTTCCGCCCCTCCCTCACCCAGGGAACCTGTCACGAAAAGCAGCTTTTCTTTCATTGCAGCCCCATCAGGCAGAACGCCTGCGCCGCCGGCATGGCGTCAAGCCGGACGGAATAAAAACCGATGCCCGCCGTATCGCCCTGAGCGTAGTCGAGCGCGCCGTTTTTCCTGGTGCATTTCATCAGGAACACGTCCGCCCGCCTTGCGGCTTCACCGTATTTCTCCATGCCGGTCAGGCGGTGCATACTTTTCATATAATAGGCCAGCATGCCTGTCGCGGAAGTTTCGCCGAAGTCCCAAACGGACAGCTGCCTGCACCAACTGCCCTGGTCGGTCTGGTACCCCAGCAGGGAATCGGCGTAAGCGACCATTTTTTTCAGCAGATAGAGCTGCAGTTGTTTGATCTCAGGCGTGCTTTGGCTTTTCAACAGCGCCTTAAAGGTATTCATCATACCAACGGCGAGCCAGCCGCATCCCCTGCCCCAGCCGTAGATCCCCATCGGCACGAGATTGTTCTGCCCGAAACAGTGAACCGGAATATTGAACTGGTTATGCAGACCGTATTCGCAATATTCTCTCATCTGCCGTTCGCATAAGGCCAGAGCGCCGCTGTCGCCGAAAGCTGCCGCGTACTCCGCAAGAAAAGGGCAGACCATGCCGACGGTATCGACATACCTGATCGCCGGCGCCGCCTTGTTGTAGGGCACTGTGCCGTTTTCACCGGCAGCGCTTTTGAGGTATTCCGCCGTTTCGCGCATAGCGCCGCCCGCCAGTTGTTCGCTGTAAAGCGGCGAGATGAGGACAGCCCAGGCGAAAGCGGCGCATTCCGGCGAGTCGGGAGCCGCAATCCATTCTCCCCCGTCAAACCTCTTGGAAATCATTTTTTCAATCAGGCCGTCGCGCTGTCCGGAAGGTGGAAGACCGTTGAGCGCCGCGAGGGTATAAGCCTCCTGCCACAGCTGGAGCCTGTCGCTGTAATAAATGCCTTTTACCCGTTCGATGAAGGTCAGGCGCTCGTGCTGCGACGCGGGAACGCGCGGAGTATTCTTCGCCATGTTCAGCAACGCCTTTTCCACTGCAGCCTTCCATTCTTCGTCGCCGGCCCACTGCCCGATATGGATTCTTAAAACCCATCTGCGCAGCAGGGGCACCGCGTCCACAGCGGCGATCACCGCGGCGCAAGACATAAGCAATGCAAGAACAACAATCAATGCTGCCATGCCGGCACCTTCCTTCCTTAATTTAGCAGGGTGTAAAATTTTTCGATTTCGGCCTCGTTGCCCGCCCGGGAACGTTTCAAATTGGCGCTGAGCTGTTCGCGCAGCTGCGGCTGACGGATGAGCGACAGAATTTTTTGCGCGAGCTTTTCCGGCTCCATGCCTGCAATGAAAGCGTTCTCGCCGTCTTTGAGCTGGCCGCCGACAGTTGAAAATTCGGTTGCGACAATCGGTTTTGCCAACGCCTTCGCTTCTTCCAAAGCGATGGATTTGCCTTCGTATCTGGAAGGCTGCACGTAGATATCACACTGCGCCATGTAAGGATAGGGATTTTTTTTCGCCCCCAATAACAGGAAACGGCCTGAAAGCCCGGCTTGCGCGGCTGCCGTTTCGAGCGCCTGCCTTTCGCTGCCGTCGCCGATGATATGCCAGCGGATGTCAGCGCCGGCGTCAACCAGGAGCGCGCACGCCGCAAGCGCGATATCGATGCCTTTCTCGCGCGCCAGCCTGGCCACGCTGACAAGGTTGAGGCCTTTAAAATTTTCATCGAATACCCGCTGTGTATATGCCAGACGCTCGATTTCTTTAACGGAGATAATATTCTCGATGACCGTAATCTTCCGCGCGCAGGACGGGAATGTTCGAGCCATGCTTTCGGCGCACGCATCGGATACGGTGACGATGGCGTCGAGTTTTTCAAAAAACATCCTGTCGAATTCGGGGTTCAGGCCCAGCTGGTTGTAATCGCTGTGGATATAACCGATTTTTTTAACCGCCTGCGTCTTTTCCAACGCGTAGTAAATCGGGTTGCCCTCCATATAAGCGATGACAGCTTCATACACCTGCCCTGGGCGCCGCATGGCGTCTGAGAGGCAGCGCCAAACCGTTTGACGTTTCGCAACGCTTTCCGCGAGGTCCAGCGCGCGCGTATAGCGCAGCCGCAACCACGCCAGCCGGAACTTGCCCTCCCCGATAAAATGCGCGAGCGCTTTGCGGGCGCTGCCGTCGAAATACTCGTAATCCCTGCCTGCGTCAATGATACGCACCTGCCCCGGCACCCGTTCGAGAAAAAATCCGGTCTTTTTAAAAAGCATCAGCTCTACGTCATACCGCGCATAATCAAGCAAACCCAGCAGCGTAATCAGACTTTTTTCCGCGCCGCCCGTGTCGAGTGAAGGCATAATAAAGAGGAGTTTCTTCTTCATATCAGATCTCCGGTCAAAGCGTTTATTTCCCGCCGGGCAGCAAACGCCGGCGGCGCATTTCAGTCGACCGTATTATTAATGTATCCCGCGGACCCGTTTTCGCTGACCACACAGGCCGGTACACCGGCAACGGTGACCCCGGCCGGAACATCCTTATTGACAACACTGTTTGCCCCGACCGCGCATCCGTCGCCGAGCGTGACGCTGCCGAATATTTTGCTGCCCGGGGCGAGATATACGCTGTCGCCGATCACAGGCGCGGCCTCGCTGCTTCTCTTGCTGTCAACCCCGACGGTAACCTGGTGGGAGATATTGCAGTTTTTGCCGATTACCGCATTTTTATGGATGACAACGCCGCCCCAGTGTCCCAGATAAAAACCTTCCCCGATACGCGTGCTGTATTCGATATCAAAACCGAATTTGTATTTCAGGCGGTTATACCGGAAAAGAGCCCAGTAAAAGCAGGGGCGAAACGCCTTCGGCTTGTTCGAGTAATAACCGCATTTTCTCATCCAGTAAGCGAAGCGGAAACCGGGAATAAACCGGTAGGTCCGTCGGAAAACTTTTTTTGACGTGTCTCCGAAATACCGGAACAAGTCGCTGTCGATAATTCTTTTCAACTCTTTTTTCGACATAATGGCGCCCATCACGCACCTCTCAAACCAACGTTTTTGATAAGCGCAGATATTATTTCGCTTGTCCCTTGAGCCGCAGCCGGATATCCATCGCCCGAATGACCATGTGCAGGCCGGCGGCGCTTTCTGAGCGAATCATGCGAAAAACCATTTTTTCATACGTGGAGCAGCCTGCGGTGATCTTGCCCCAGTAATCGGCCAGGCAGCGGCGGATCTGCCGGTTGCGCGCAAGTTGTCTGAGCGTATCCCTGCGGACCTTGCCGCTGAGTTTGCTCTCGATAAAATAGGCTCCGGAGAGCGCCTGCGAAGCAAGGCTAAGGGCGTTGTTTTCGTTAAGAACCGCGCGATCAAGCCCCGCTTCGCCAAACAGATCGATATTCTCGGCATATTTTGCCAGCATATTGTCCAGATAGTCTGTCCGCGCGGCGTTGACCGCACCTGTTTCCACGTAGCGGTAAAAGTAACCGTGGTAATCGATATAAGACATCGACTCGCAACATAGCAAAAACTCAGCGACAAAGCGTCTGTCTTCCGCGTGCTTCCTGCCCTCGGGAAAAACGATGCCGTTTTGTCGGATGACAGAAAGGGAAAAAAGCTTGTTGCAGCAGGAATTAAAGGCGTCGCTGCGGATCATATAAGGAATAACGGTGCGGATGATGTCGCCGCGGGCGAGGGTTCTTTCTTCTTCAAAAGGGAAAGAGATGTTTTTCTGTGCGTCAGGCAGACTGAAAATATAGCCGCAGCAACTGAGGTCAGCGCCGGTTTTTTCGGCGGCGTCGACGAGTTTCTCGTACATATCTTCCTTGATGGTGTCATCCGAATCGACAAAACCGGCATATTTGCCGGCCGCCATCCTTAAGCCGGCGTTGCGCGCAGCGCTGACGCCGAGGTTGGCTTGATGAATGACACCGATACGCTCATATCTGCCGGCGTATTCGTCGCAAATCGACGGCGACGCGTCGTCGGAACCGTCGTCTACCAGAAGTATCTCCATGCGGTCGAATATCGTCTGCGCAATAATGGAATCCAGGCATTCGCGCAGATATTTTTCGGTATTGAAAACAGGAACGATAACCGAAACGGCGGCCTTCATCGGATGCGCCCCTCAATGAAGTCGTATAAAGTCTGCAAATGTTCCCGGTTGCTGTAATCTGTCGCCAGACAGTTGTCCGACAGTTTCAGCCTTAACGTCTCGTCGTTCAGCAAGCCGTCGAGCGCGTCAGCGACATTTTGAGCGCCGAACGGACAGACGATGCCGTCAACGCCGTCTTTCAGCTGGCCGGCCGAAGTCGGGAAATCGGTGATCAAGACCGGTTTGCCGAGAATCTGCGCCTCCCTGACGGTGACGGCCTTGCCTTCGTAACGCGACGGCTGGGCATAGACATCACAGGCAGCCATATAAGGATAAGGATTTGCTTTTTTGCCTAAAAGGACAAAGCGCCCCTCCAGGCCGAAGTCGGCGACAATCTGCCGCAGGCGTTCTTCGTCCGGGCCGTAACCGATGACGAACCATCGCGTATCGGGACGTTTGGATAAAAGCAGTTTGCAGGATTGCGCGGCCACGTCAAAAGCTTTTTGATAGCAAATTCTTCCGACAGAGAGGATTTTGCCGCCTTCCCCTTTCATCTCCGGCGCCTGCCCCGCCAGCGCCTGCCGGCGGATAAAGGATACGTCGAGCAGATTTTCAATAACGCACATCTTGTCTTCAAGGCGGGGATAAACCTTGAGAAAATGATCGGCGCATTCCGTAGAAACCGCGGCGATGCGGTCGTATTTTCTCCAAACTTTTTCGTCGCGGGCAAAATCCATCTCGGCAACGGTGTAATCGGTATGGACCCAGGCGATTTTTCTTGCGGCATCGACTTTTTCCGCAACGAAATGGTGCGGCCACATAAAACTGACCGCGGCATCGTATCTTCCCTCAAGCCGAGGAATCAAGCGCATGGATTTCTCCCAATTGGCCTGCAGGGCAGCAAAAACAGCCCCGTCGGACCGTCCGGCCGCGCGCGTCCTCCATACCGTCGACGCTTTGGCGCTCAGCCGCGCCGCCGCCGCCGCGGCTTGCCCGGTTCTAATCAATTCCCTGACGCTTTTCGTCAGCGCCGCGCAGGCGGGTATTTCGGGCAGGATACGGCAGCGCTCATCGACATCCGAGAGCAATTCCCCGCTGCGCGCGTACAACTGCAGGTCTGCTTCATACCTTTCGTAGTTGAAGGCGGATAGCAGCGCCGCAAGACTCCTCTCGATACCGCCCAGTTCCATGGATCCGGAGGCGAAAAGTATCTTTTTTTTCAACGTCTCCGCCTCCCGGAAAAGCGCTCGGTGCCGAAAATCCGGTGCAAAACGCGCGTCACTCTGTTGCGCGCAATCTGGCTTTTCTTCATCCAGGATTTCGCAAACCAGTGGACCGCGTAAGTGTTTTCCGTCACATGAAGGGTGCCGGTAAGATCGTCGAAGGGGCAGAAACATTCTTTGGGGTAAACGGTGAAACTGCCGCATCGCTGGAGTTTATCCTCCTTGACAAAACCGTATTTTTCAAGCACCCCGGTAAAATACTTGCTGACGGTCAGCATGTTGAACGTGCCGTCGGGAAGGATAAACGAAGATGTTTCGTACAGCCGCATCACTTCTCCGATGACGGGATTGCCTTTCTCTTTCGCCCAAAGGACCAGGCCAGGGCTGGCGTATTCGCTGTTTTCCATGGCGGCGAAAGCTTCGTTATCGAGAAGGTCCCCCAAAGGTTTGATCAGTTCGACATCCGTATCGAAATAAAGGCCCCCGTACCGGTACAAGACAATAAACCGCGCCGCGTCTGAAACAAAAGCATATTTCTTCGCCTCCCAGGCGCCTTGGGTAAAAGCGGTGCCGCCGATATCGAAATTGCTTTCGTTCCATTCCTTGATTTCAAAATCGGGCAGAAATTTTTGCCACGACTCGATGCATTTTTTAACCAGCCGCGGTTTTTCGGCGCCGCCGAACCAGAAGTAATGAAGGGTTTTCGTCATACGGCTAAAACACATCCTTCAGGTAGTTGCTTGTGTAGCTTTGCACCGTAAAATACTGTGTGTAAAAATAGACGGAATAGACGGCGACGGCGATCGCGTAGGCAACCGGCCGGTCTTTTTTCCGGAACGTGTCTTCGATAAGCCAGCAGATTAAAAGAATCATGAAAATAGAAGTATAAATCGCGAACCGGGCAAAGATCCAGTTGTAGAGGGAAATGATATAAAAAGCAAGATTTAAAATCGACAGATTGATGACGGCATCCCCTTTTTTACCGAGATACCGCAATTTGTCAAGCGAAAAGAAGGAGAGGACGACGGGAAGCGCGACAAACGGCAGGCGGAAGATATTCGAGCCCGAAGCGATGCCGCTGGTAAACCAGCCGATCCTGCTGTATTCCGAATACGGGGAATTTTCTATGATACCCATCATATTCGGAATGACAATATCCATGGCAAGCAAAAGAAAGATGCTGCCGACGATGGTCAGCATGCTGATGAGGGACCAGGCCCGCTGCCGGACAAGGAAATAGAGGGGAATCATCACAATGGCTGTGGAATGAATTTTGTATGCGACAAGCACGAAGAGCATAAACTTCAGCCAGTCCCATCTTTCCTCGCCGAACAAGTACCGCGTGCCCAGCAGAATAACGCCCGCCGCCACATATTGTTTGATGCCGTTGAAAGAGTTTGAGTAATACGCTGTCAGCACAAACAGAAGGATGCCCATTTCATAGAGTTTGGTGTATTTATAAATAATAAAAATGGCCGGAATGCAGCTGACGGCCGCCGTGATGAAGATAAGCATCTGCGGGTCTTTTGTAATATCGAACAGGATATTCTGAAAAAAATCAAAAAAGGATTCATGGCCGGAAAAATGAATCTCAGGCTTGCCGAGAATGCCCATCAGACGGTAACTGTGCATGTAAAAATAGGTGTCGCCGATGGAATTGCGCAGGCCGGCAAATACGGTCAGCAGAACAGCCGGCACGATATAGCCCATCGGATTGGGAAGCGGTTGCCCCAGCCCTCCCTTGCTCCGGATGGGGTAGTGGCGGGCGGCGAGCGCCGCCAGATAAGAAATGAGCAGAAACAGCCAGAAAAAAAACATACGGAACCTTCTTAATGTTTATGATGATGCCCTGCGCAGGCGGAAAAAGTTTCTTCGTATAGTTTTTTCATCTCGTTCGCAATGCAGGAGCGGGCGTTTGCCCCGACACTTGCCGCGGCTTTTTCGGAGAACGCTTCGTATAAAGCGTCGTCGTCCAGCAGCCGAAGCACTGCGTCCGCAAATGCCCCGGCATCGTTCGGGCCGACAAGAAACCCGTTTTCACCGTTTCGGACCAGCGCCCTGTGCCCCCGGTTGTCGGACGCTACGACAGGGAGCCCGCAGGCGAGAGACTCCATGATGTTGACCGGCAGCCCTTCGCGCAGGCTGGAGGCGACGCCGATATCGCACATCGGCAGAATCCGGTCCACGTCATCCCTGCGGCCGGTAAAAATCACTTTTTGTTCCAGGCCGAGCGACCGGGCCAGCCGCAGACATTTGCCGTTTTCGGAATCCGGGCCGACGAGCAGAAGCCTTGTCTGCGGGTATCGTGCGCTGATTTTTTTCATTGCCCGGATCAGCAGCGCCTGGTTTTTGTTGGCGTTGAGTTCGGCGACATAAACGAGCAGGATTTCTTCGCTGCCGAATCCGTTTTCTAAGCGGAGCCGCTGTTTTATGTCGCCGGAATGCTTGAAAAACTTTGCGTCGTCATACCCGACCCCTTGAATGAAAACGGTTTTATGTGCTTTCAGTTTTTTAACCGCTGTTTCGTAATCTTCCGCATTGATGGTAACCAGGCAATCCGTAAAGCGGGACAGCAGTTTTTCGATCGGATAGAAGACCAGCCATCCGGCCAGGGGCGCGCCGCTGTAGAAATGGAAGCCGTGCGCGGTATAGATAACGGCAGTCCCCTTTTTCCTTGCCCTCACAGCGGCAATTCTGGCCAGAACTCCGCCGACCGGCGTGTTGCAGTGGACAATGTCAAAATCATTCTCCGCGATAATCCGTTTCAGTTGAAAAAAAGCCCTGATGTTGGCCGGCTTCAGCGGGGAGCGGGAGATACTCAGCTGATAGTTTTTTTTACAGCCAGGCAATGTTTCGCAGCCGCAGCAGGCGGTATAAACTTCCCATCCGCCGGCGCTGAGCATTTCGAAATAAGGAAGGTAAAAGTATTCAAAATGCTCCGGAACAGTCGCGACGAATAATATTTTCAAGCCGGTGCGCCTCCACGCCAAACCACGTGTTCGGACTTATTATTCTTCAACACTGCCCTGAAACGGTTTCATGGTAACGCCTTCTTCGGAATTGATCCCTTGCCTTTTCAGCGCGTAGAGAACCGTTTTAACCGCAATTTTTAAATCGAATAAAAAACTCATGTGGTCCACATAATAGACGTCGTAACCGAAGCGCTCCTCCCATGTGGTCACGTTCCTGCCGTTTGTCTGTGCGTGCCCGGTAATGCCGGGAAGCACTTCATGGCGGCGCATCTGGATGGGGGTATACAGTTCCAGGTACTCGCACAGCAAAGGCCTCGGGCCGATAAAACTCATCTCGCCTTTGATGATGTTAATCAGTTGCGGCAGCTCGTCGAGGCTTGCGGCCCGAAGGAACTTCCCGAGTTTTGTAAGCCGCTCGAAATCGGAAAGCTCCGCGCCGTCTTTTTCGGTGCTTTCGATCATGGTCCTGAACTTATAAATGGTAAAAATCTTGCCGTCTTTGCCGGTCCTTCGCTGCAGAAAAAAAACGGGGCCTGTCCTGGACGCGGCGATAAGAAGCGAAATCAGCCCTATCAACGGCGACAATACCACAAACAAAAAAAGCGCGAAGCAAACATCGAGTACTTTTTTGATGGTGGCGTACTTCATCGTTTTTTTTCCCGTCTTTGTGTTGTGTCAGCCGTAATATTCAGCAGCCGGAATAACTGGGCACGATCTTTTTCAGCAGCGCCCTGACATTGGAACTGTTCGCATGTTTCAGTTCGTCCAGCGTCTCAAGCAGGCACTTTTCGTCGTAACATACGGCTTCCGTGACAAAGATTTTATTGTTCGCCGTCATTTTACCAGATTTGATTTCTTCCGGCAGGGACAGTTCCTCGTACAGTTTTTCTCCGGGCCTCAAGCCGGTGAAAACAATCTGGATATCTTTATAAGGCACATAGCCCGAAAGCCGGATAATCGACTCGGCCAGGCTGAGCACTTTGACGGGCTCGCCCATATCCAGCACGAAAACCTCGCCTCCGACAGCCAGACCGCCCGCCTGCACCACCAGCTGCGCCGCCTCGGGAATCGTCATAAAATACCGGGTGATATCCGGATGGGTGACTGTAACGGGCCCACCCTGCTGAATCTGCTCCCTGAAAGTCGGAATGACGCTGCCGTTGGACCCGAGCACATTGCCGAAACGCACCGCCGCAAAACGCGTACCCGGATTGACGGCATTCATATGCTGGATAACCAGTTCGGTCACCCGTTTGGTCGCTCCCATCACGCTGGAAGGATTGACGGCTTTATCGGTGGACAGCATAATAAAGCGTTTGACGTCATATTCCGCGGCGACTTTCGCGGTATTGTAGGTCCCGAATATATTGTTTTTGACCGCCTCGCAGGCGTTTTCTTCCATAATCGGTACGTGCTTGTGGGCGGCCGCATGGAAAACCACCGAAGGTTTGAATTCTTCAAAAACCTCACGCAGCCGGTCCTCGTCGCGCACGGAACCGATTCTGATGACAACCGCCGGAGTCCCTCCGAATCTGCTGTCCATCTGGTTTTTTAAGGAAAATGCGCAATTTTCGTAAATATCAAAAATAACGATGGTTTTGGGAGCATACGCGGCAACCTGGCGGCAAATCTCGCTGCCGATCGAACCGCCTCCGCCTGTGACAAGAACGGTTTGGTCCCTAAGGTAATCGCAGATTTTTGTGTCGAGCTTGACTTCGGGCCGAAGAAGAAGATCCGATATTTCGATATTTCTGACCTGCCGAACGTCGGGTTTTTCGTCGGGCATTTCCAGCAGTGTCGCCGTTGTTTTGAGTTCGCAGTCGGTTTTCATGGCATAGCCGATGATTTCCTGCTGTTTTTCAGGGGAGAGAGTCAGAATGCAAAGCATAATCTCGTTGACATGGTATTTTTCGGCAAGTTCGGGTATCTTTTCGCAGCCGCCCTGTATGGGAACCCCGCGGAGCTTTTTGCCCTGTTTCGCCGGGTCGTCGTCGACGACAACGACGGGTTTGCCCAATCTCTGAAGGTTGCCCTGCAGTTGGGAAATGATAATCATGCCGGTATCTCCGGCGCCGACAATCATGATGCGTTTGTTTTTTTTCGGGGCGCCGTCGGCGCTGACCGCGCCGGTTCTGTTGCTGTCCCTATAACCCATCAGGCGGTAATAGAGGCGGGAACACAAAACAAGGGCGAAAATCGTGAACGTTGCCGAAAAGTAAACCATGACGCTCAGGTTGTCGAAACGGTCGGCAATGCTTTGAAAACGCTTATATATAAACGGTGCATCCAGAAGGATATTGACAACCACATCGAAACCGATCGACACCACGGTGCCGGTAAGCGCAGCGGCGGCGCACATTATCAGGTCGTTGACCCCCGCGTAACGCCATAGGGTGTTGTAAAGCCCAAGGATTTTAAAAGCAGCCAGGTAGATAATCGTGACGAAAAAAGTTCTCAGCAGGAGGGTGGGCACCAGGGAACTGTAAAAAATGTCGCCTTTATTGTAATTTTCGATGGCGGCCACAAAAAAATAGGCCGCATTGACGATAAACGCGTCGGCGATAACGAGCAGTGTCTGCCTTTGCTTGAAACTGCGTTTCGTTTTCTCTTGTTTCAAATCGCGCCCCCGCAACGTTTCGGCTTGGCCGAAAGATGAGACACCGTTAAAGAGAAGTCGGCTATGGCTTTCTTTTTATTTTATTATACGACGTTAGTCACGTCAATAGATCAAGGCTTTCGTCAACCGCCGCCCTCAAGGCGGGAACGGAACTGCGTCGGGGTCATGCCGGTGATTTTCTTGAAACTTTTATTGAAGTGGCTCTGGTCGCAGTAACCCAGCGAAACCCAAATGTCAGCCATCTGGCTGTCGGGCCGGCAGAGCAGTTTTTTGGCCTCCTCCACCTTGCGGCGCGCGATGTAGTCGGTAATTCGTTCCCCCGTCATACGTTTGAAACAGCTGTTGAGATAGCTCGGGTTCTTCTGAAAAACGGCTGCGATTTCCGCGACGGATATTTTCTCGCCGATATGGCCGTCCACAAAAGTTCTGACCGAATCGGCGAGCCCTGAATAATGGGTGTCGAGGCGCTTTTTGACGCGCAGCGTACACTCTATCAGCAGTTCGAGGGTAAGGGCGTTGATGTTTTCGGCGCTTCGGCAGGCGTCGCGCCGCGCAAGGTAGCGCAACATCAGCGAACCGACCTCGTTTTCACCGATGCCCTGCGCGGCCATACGTCCCCCTGCCAGTGCGCAGATAACGGAAAAACGGTCTTTCGTTTCTGCCAGCGGCAGGGTGTTGTCGCGCACGGTTTCGACAAATACCGTTCTGCGCATAACCTTTTCAAGCGCGTCACAATCGCCTCTGGAGACGCAATCCAAAGCCGACGATGTGAGCAGCCGTGTGAGGAAACCGGCCTGCGCTTCTCCTTGCGAAGTCGTGCTCTTCCTGCTTCTGGCTGCCTTATCGAACACGGGCAGCCGTTTTTCGAGCAAATAAATCCCCCCGTACCAACGAATTATAACAAAAACGACGAATGATACAATACAAATATTCGAACAATAATATAATAACAGGTGTTGAGGACTCTCAACCATCAAACGGAAAAGGAGCGTCAGAAATGATCGGATTGGGTAAATGGGTATGCCATGTGGACACCATGTTTTTCAGGGGGGACGCGACGTTCAACATTTTCGACGACAACGGCAAATACGGTTTTGAACTTTCCCTGCCGGATATGCAGGTACCGGAAATCGAAATCCTCAATACGGTGGAAGACGGCAACACGCTCATCGCGACAGCCAGAACCGACCTTCTCCCAGGCAAAGACATCGAGGTCAACATGACCTTTGAAGGCGACACCTGCAACGGTCTGCTTAAGGTGCCTTTCATCGGCAAGATTAAACTCAAGGACGGCAAAAAAATCGAAGGCTGAATTTCAGCCAAAGAAAGGGAGTTGTTTGTATGATCGGATTGGGTAAATGGGTCTGCAACGTCGACAGCATGTTCTACCGCGGAGAAGTATTCTTCACCATCAGCGACAACAACGGCCAGTACGCCTTTGAAGGCAGCATCCCCGATATGGAAACCCCGGATATCGACTTTATCAGCGTTACCGAAGACGGCAACACGCTCAGCGCGGTGGCGCGGACAGACCTCCTGCCCGGCAAGGATATCGAGGCAAGCCTCACCTTTGAGACGGACGACACCTTTACCGGCTTGGTAAAAATACCTTTTATCGGCAAAATCAAGCTCAAAGACGGGAGAAGGGCCCCGTAATCTTTCGTTCAAACTGCGGCAGCGGGACGGCATAAGCCGCCCCGCTTTTCTTTACATCAGACGAAGCCGCAAAAGACGTTGTTTGTGAATTCAATATCGGAATGATTTTTTGGGAAAACAATATAATATAATAAGCAGGCAGGGATATGCGCGGTTTGCGGGCATATCCCTGCCTGCTGTGAAATTAATCTAGCTTCTTTACTTTTTCAGCGCCTGCTCGACTTCGACCGCGCAGGCGACCGTGGCGCCGACCATCGGGTTGTTGCCCATACCGATAAGCCCCATCATTTCGACATGGGCCGGCACGGAGGATGAGCCGGCGAATTGGGCGTCGCTGTGCATTCTGCCCATCGAGTCGGTGAGGCCGTAGGAGGCGGGGCCTGCCGCGACGTTGTCGGGATGCAGCGTGCGGCCCGTGCCGCCGCCGGAGGCGACGGAGAAATAGGATACGCCGTTTTCGGTAGCCCATTTTTTATATGTGCCTGCCACAAGGTGCTGGAAGCGCGTGGGGTTGGTCGAATTGCCTGTGATGGAAACATCGACTTTTTCGAGTTTCATAATTGCGACGCCCTCCAGCACATCATTGGCGCCGTAGCAGCGCACGGCGGCCTTTTCGCCTTTGGAATAAGCGACGGTGTCGACGATTTCGATCGTATCGGCAAAAAAGTCGTATTCCGTCTTGACATACGTAAAGCCGTTGATACGCGCAATAATCATCGCGGCATCCTTGCCCAGGCCGTTGAGGATGACTTTCAGCGGCTCTTTGCGCACTTTGTTCGCCTTTTTGGCGATGCCGATGGCGCCTTCGGCAGCCGCGAAGGACTCGTGCCCCGCAAGGAAAGCGAAGCACTTTGTCTCTTCTTTCAGGAGCATCGCGCCCAGGTTACCGTGGCCGAGGCCGACTTTTCTTTGTTCCGCAACGGAACCGGGGATGCAGAACGCTTGAAGGCCGATGCCGATTTTGCCCGCGGCGTCCGCGGCGTTCGCGGCGTTTTCTTTCAGGGCGATGGCTGTGCCCAGCGTATAAGCCCATACGGCGTTTTCAAAAGCGATGGGCTGCACGCTCTTGACTGTTTTTTCAACATCAATGCCGCGGCTGAGGCATAAATCCCTGGTTTCGGAAAGATCGGAAAACCCGTATTCGGCAAGGCATCGGCTGATTTTACCGATTCTTCTGTCATATCCTTCAAAGGTGATAGCTGCCATATTCTGTTCCCTCTCTTTCTTACTCTTCACGCGGGTCGATGATTTTGACCGCCTCGTCGAAACGCCCGTAGCTGCCGACGTTCTTTTTATAAGCCTCGCCCGGCTCAACGCCGCGGCGGATATCCTGCAGCATTTGGCCGAGTTTGACATATTCGTAGCCGATGACCTGGTCGTCGGCGTCAAGCGCCATGCGAGTCACATAGCCTTCAGCCATTTCCATATAACGGACGCCCTTTTGCAGGGTGGAGTACATCGTCGCGATTTGTGAACGGTAGCCCTTGCCGAGGTCTTCGAGCCCTGCGCCGATCGGCAGGCCGTCCTCGGAAAAGGCGGATTGCGTGCGGCCGTAAGCGAACTGCAGGAATATTTCGCGCATCGCCACATTGATAGCGTCGCACACCAGGTCGGTGTTGAGGCACTCGAGCATCGTCTTGCCGGGCAGGATTTCGGCCGCCATGGCGGCGGAATGCGTCATGCCCGAGCAGCCGATGGTTTCGACCAGCGCTTCCTGGACGATGCCTTCTTTGATGTTGAGCGTCAGTTTGCATGCGCCCTGCTGCGGCGCGCACCAGCCGACCCCGTGAGAAAGCCCCGAAATATCTTTGATTTCGTACGCTTTAACCCATTTGCCCTCCTCGGGGATGGGCGCCGGGCCGTGCCTTGGCCCTTTGGCGACGGTGCACATGTGTTCCACTTCATGGGAATAGTTCATTCTTGTTCTCCTTTCAAAGATCGGCCGGTTTGCGTCGAAACGAAACGGCGGCCGGCCAATTAATATTTTTCAAGATAACGGTCGAGTTCCCACTGGGAAACGCGCATCCGGTACGCTTTCCATTCCTCTTTTTTCGCTTCAAGGTACTTGAAGAACACATGGTCCCCGAGGACTTCCCTGACGAAAGCGTCTTTTTTATAAAGGTCGATGGCTTCTTCCAGCGAACCGGGAAGCGTCTCAATGCCGACCTCGTCCCTTTCGGCCTTGGTCATGTCATAAATATTCGTATCCGTCGAAGCAGCCGGAACCAGGCCGCGTTCGATGCCGTCGAGGCCGGCGGCAAGGCAGGCAGCGATTTCAAGGTAGGGGTTGCACGACGGGTCGGGGCTCCTGAGTTCCACACGGGTGCCGGTGCCGCGCGAGGCGGGAACGCGGATGAGCGGGCTGCGGTTTTTCGCCGACCAGGCGATATAGACCGGCGCCTCATAGCCCGGCACCAGGCGTTTGTAGGAGTTGACAAGCGGGTTGAGAATCAGCGTCATGGGTTTGATGTGTTCGATAATGCCGGCGATAAAACTATACGCCGTCCTGCTCAGGGCGATGGGGTCTTTTTCATCGTAAAACGCGTTTTCCTCCCCCCGGAAAAGGGACATATTGGTGTGCATACCCGAACCGCAGATACCAAAAATCGGTTTCGGCATAAACGTCGCGTGGAGGCCGTGCCTGTGCGCGATGCTCTTGACGGCATACTTAAAGGTCATCACATTGTCCGCCGTCCTGAGCGCTTCGTCGTAACGGAAGTCAATTTCGTGCTGCGCCTCGGCGACTTCATGGTGGGAAGCCTCGATTTTGAAGCCCATTTCCTCAAGGACAAAACAGATTTCCCGGCGGCATTGCTCGCCTTTATCGACCGGCCCGAGGTCAAAGTAACTTGCCTGGTCGTGGGTGTTGACGGTAGGTTTGCCGGAAGCGTCGCGTTGGAAAAGGAAAAACTCGCACTCGGGCCCGACGTTGAAGGTATAACCCATAGAAGAGGCCTTGGCTATCGCCCTTTTGAGTATGTAGCGCGGGTCGCCCTCAAACGGTTTCCCGTCATGCCGGTAGACATCGCAGATGAGCCTGGCGACTTTGCCTTTGCCGTCTTCCGTTTCCCACGGATAGATGACGAAGGAATCGTAATCGGGATAGAGGTACATGTCGGACTCTTCAATCCTGACAAACCCTTCAATGGATGAGCCGTCAAACATGCACTTGTTGTCGAGCGCCCTTTCCAACTGGCAGCGGGTGATGGCCACGTTTTTCAGGGAGCCGACGATGTCTGTGAATTGGAGGCGGATGATTCTGACGTTCTGCTCCTCGCAGATGCGCAGAATGCTTTCTTTGGTATATTGCGGCATACCTTCTGCACCTCTTTACCGGCTGCACGCCATTGCTATGCGGACCGGTTTATTATATCCAATTTTATTGTTGATGTCAACAAAATCGCAGGCGGTTTTATGTGCAATATGACGAGGAAAAGGGCGGTTTTTTCATCTATTCCTGCCAAAAAGACGTACCGTCCATTTCGCAGCAAAAGGCGTCCGATATGGCATTCATATATTTAATGTGGTATATTAGGAAAAATATCAATCGAGGCGATGCTCCATGGTCATTGATTTTCACACCCACTGTTTTCCGGAAAAAATCGCGGCGAAGGCGATGGCGCAGTTATCCGCCTGTTCGGGCGAACTGGAGGCTTTCCATGCCGGCAGCGAACTGGATCTGCTCCGGGCGGTGCGTTCCATGGGCGCGCAATACGCGGTGGTGCTCAATATCGCAACCAACCCCAGGCAGCAAAAAAGCGTCAATGACTACGCGATGGCCATCGACGCCCTCGAAGGGCTCGTCGCTTTCGGCAGTGTCCATCCGGATAGTCCCGACGCGCTCGACGAACTGGAAAGGCTGGCACGGGCCGGCATCAAAGGCATCAAACTGCACCCCGATTACCAGCATTTTTTTGTTGATGACGAAAGGGTTTTCCCCCTCTATGAAAAAGCGGCCGAATTGGGTTTGATCACCGTTTTTCATGCCGGTTACGACATCGGCCTGCCCGACCCGCTGCATTGCTCGGCACGCGCGCTTGCCAGGGCATTGCCCGCTTTCAACGGAGGGAAGGTGGTCGCCGCGCATATGGGCGGCTATATGCAGTGGCTCGAAGCGCTCGAGCATCTGGCGGGGCTCGACATATATTTCGATACTTCATATTCGTACAGCCGCCTTCCCGCTCCCTGGGCCAAGCGGATAATCGAGAAGCATTCGGCCGCGCGTATCCTGTTTGGCAGCGATATGCCCTGGAGCCCGACGGACAAGGAAATCGGGTATATTAAATGCCTCGCCCTCCCGGCGGAGGACGAAGCGGCGATTCTCGGCGGCAATGCGGCTAAACTGCTGGGCATCGCGTAAAGTTCAGTCTTTTTTGAGCTCGTCGAGCGATTTGGCGTAGGCGGGCAGAAACTCCGACATGAAAATATCGGCCTCGGGCAGTTTGAGGGCGGCGATTGCTTTTTCAAGCGATTCAGCCGCTTTTTCAAACTCCGTATTGCCGGCTTTTTTTTCTTCGATACATTTGATAAGCGCGCAGATTTTGTCGGCGGCTTTGACAATCCGCCACAGTTCGGCATCCGCCTTTTCCGGAAAAAAGAAAGGCGCGTAGTGGTCCGTCAGATACGCCGGCAGCATATCGACCAGCGTGCGGCAGGCATTGTCTTCGACGGAACGGTAGGCACTTCTCAGCTGCTCGCTGTGGTATTTGACCGGCGTGGGCATATCGCCCGTCAGGCTTTCGGGCGCGTCGTGGTAGAGGCCCAGCAGGGCGGCGCGCTCCGCGTTGAGCGAGCCGGCGCAGCGGGTGTTGCGGATTACCGCCAGCGCATGCGCGACGACGGCGACCTCCAGGCTGTGTTCGCTGAGGTTTTCCGGGCGCGAATTCCTCATCAGCGACCAGCGGTTGATGTATTTCATTCTGGATATCATGGCAAAAAAACTGCCTTGCGCCACCGGACACACCCTCACGCGTTAATTGACATAGAGGTCCTGAACACCCTGCATCGCGCGGACCGCTTCGGAAAATATTTTGAATTCAGGGTCGCTGATGTTGGTTAATTTGATTTTCAGCACGGTCGACATCGTTTTCTTGCCGAACATGCTGCTGTCGCCGGGATAGACGATTTCAACGGAATCGGGGTCGATTTTCATTTTTTTCATCAGAACGCCGATGTCTTTTGACGTTTCGTCGAGTTCTGCCACCTCGATGAACAGGTTTTTCAGCGTATGGCCTTTTTCCATGAACTTTTTCAGGAAGTTGAGCGTGATATAGATAACCAGCGTGGCGATGAGTGCCCCGGCGTAATATCCCATACCGACTGCCAGCCCGATGCAGGAGACCGCCCAGAGACTTGCCGCCGTCGTCAGGCCTTTGATGCTGAACCCTTCCCGGAGGATGGTGCCCGCCCCTAAAAATCCGATGCCGCTGATGACCTGGGCGCCGAGCCTTGCCGGGTCCATATTTGTGCGGCCTTCATAGGCCTCGAAAATATAGACGGAGGTCAGCATGACAAGGGCGGAACCGACCGCGACGAGGATATGCGTCCTGAACCCGGCGGGGCGGTGCGACTGCTCCCTTTCGTAGCCGATAAAACCGCCGAGCGCTGCGGCAACAATGATTCTCGCAAGCGTCAGCAGAATCATCCGCAGCCATTCGTGCTCGGCCAGCCACGCCGCGATTTGACTCCATTCCATGCGTTCAGACCTCTCTTTCGTGCATCGGGGGAAACATCGGCACGTCCCGTCTTTCGGAACTGAAATACGGGGCATATTTTCAGTTGAGTCGGCATTATATCACAGTATTTTGAATATTTCAATCAAATTTCTATTTATTTTGGCAGACCGGCGGAAAAAGGAAGGTCCGGCCGGTTAAGGCAGATACCTGCTTCAAGCCTGGTTTTGCCGCTTTTTCTCTTTTTTTTGCGTGTGTTTGTAGGAAAGATGCGCCCCGAGCAGGGAAATAATCACCGTCACCGGTATGAGGGTGCCGACGGGCAGCGCCGGAAAAACAAGTAAAATCAGCACGCCCGCCGCGATTGGCACCAAGGATATTTTAAAATGCTTGGAGAAGTAGCCGGCGCCCAGCGCGCCGAACAGCGCGGGCACAACCTGCTTGAAGGCGGGCGCGATGGCGGAATCCTCCGCGGTAATAACCGGCAGCAGCGGAGAAAAAGCGAGTACGCCCACCGCGATGATAAGGGTTGTGGTAATCGAGGACGATGCCACGGCGATGGTGGAGATGACCTCCCCCTCTTCGCTGCTCGGCGAGACCTTCGCGTTTTGCATCGCGTTGATGGCGCAGGGAAGCTTCAGGTTGCTGATGTTGCCGGTCACAAAGCTCAGATAGGTCCCGCCGGCACCCAGCAGCGGTGCGTAGGTCAGCACTTCGATGACCGCGATGGACCAGAACATCGGGATGATTTTCAGAAGTCCGTTCAACACGCCGGCTGCCTGCGGCCAAATGCCGAAATGAAGGCTGATGGAAAGCGGAATGCCGAGCATCACCGCCAGCGCGGTCACCGACGATATTCTGCCCCAAAAATGGACGCGGTCGAAATAATCCCTCTGCACGCTAACCCCTCCACTCCAACACCACAAAATTCGCCGGCAGCAGCTGCGCGGCGAGCAGTGCGACGACCATCGCTAAAATCATGCTTGCCGGCATGGCGAAAGGTTCAAGCCATTTGATGCTGTATTTGTCGCAGATTTTTTGCAGCGGGAGCATAAACCCGACGGCCGCAAACAGAGTGAGCACAGACATGACGCCGGCTCCGTCGCCGGCTATGTTTTTATCCCCCGCGCCGGCCAGCGCGCGGGCGATAAAAGCGGCGATCAGGCCGATAAAAGCGGCGGCGGACATCAGATCGGCCCATTTCGTATCCCTGCCGGTCACCTTGCCGATTTTTTTCTGTATTCTCTTCAAAAGCAACGGAAGCAGCACCAGCGGGAAAACGCTGCCGACGGTCATCACCCAGGCGGCGGCGGTAAAAATCTCCCGGTCCGCGATGGCGACGGCAAGGCCGCTTTTAACGCCGAAACCCTCCAGTGCGCTTTGCACCGCGGTGACTTCATAACTGATGTTGCCGATAACGGTCAGGCGAATCCAGGGCAGCACAATACCCAGCGCGCCTGCCAGCGTGATGACCGTAGCGAGAACGGCGATGGCGGGTGCCACGGTAAACAGGGCTGCGGAAACGGCCGTGTTCTTCATGGTCCGGGACGAAAGGCCCAGTTTTTTGCCCTGCCGCCATGCCTTCACAAGAAAGAAAAAAGACTGAACAATACAAAAGGCAGCTACCGCGCTGCCGAGCAAATACATGAAAGCGTCTGTTTTAAAGTCCAATCATCAGACCTCCGCAGTCAAATGAACATCCCAGGCTTTCAGCCATTCTGCGGCGATCAGCGCGTGCCCTTTTGCGGTAGGATGGACGCCGTCAAGCGAAAATTCGGTCGGCGGCGCGGTTGTGCATGCTTGCGCGAATACGGCGTCGAGATCCAGCCATTTCGCCGCATATTCCTGCGCGAGTTCGCCGACAGCCCTCTGTTTGCCGGAAAGGTCCTCGCGCATTTTGGTCACCTTTTCATTAACGTCGAGCAGAAAAGGGCTCAGCAGGATGATCTTTGCCTGCGTTTTTTTCAGTGTTTCCTCCAGAATGGTCCGGCAGCGCGCTTTGAAGGTGACGTCCGCGGTATAGTCGTTGGAATCGAAAGCCCTCCAGGTATCATTGACACCGATAAGGATGCTCAAATAATCCGGCTGCAGGTCGATACAGTCTTTCTGCCAGCGTTCGACCAGATCGATAGCCCGGTTACCGCTGATGCCGCGGTTAAGTACCCGGATACCCGCGTCCGGCGCGGCTTTTTTCAAAGCGCCGGCAATCATGCGCACATAACCGCTGCCGAGGCCGTTGTTGCGCAGGCGGCTTCTGCCGCAATCGGTGATAGAATCGCCCTGAAACAGGATGACGGCATCGTTTTCAAACATCGCGGTTTCCTCCCCCGAAGTCAATCGTGGTACAGCCTGTTGGTCTGATACGCCGGTTCGCACGTGATGTTGATGCCCAGACGCCGGTAGGTGTCCTGGTCCGTGGCGGCAAGAATGACGGTGGAATGCGCCTCGCAGCCGCGCAGCAGGCGCAGGCAGGCGCTGGCCTTCTTGGGCGCTTCGCTGAATGCGGCGCCGACCGCAAGGGCGATGAGCGCCTCATCGGAATGCAGGCGCGGGTTGCGGTTTTGAAGGATTTCCGTTTTCAGCCGCATAATCGGTTCGAATACTTCCGGCTCGATGATATGAATTTTCTTGTCGATGCCGCCGAGTTTTTTTACGGCGTTGAGCAGCGCCGCGGCGGAAGCGCCGAGTTCGTCCGACGTTTTCCCTGTTACAATTTCCCCGTCCGGCAGTTCGATGGCGACGGCCGGGCTGTTTTGGGTGGCCGCGGAACAGTCCAGGGCCGCTTTGACTACGGGCCGTCCGTCGGCCGTCAAGCCGGCCTGTTTCATGACGATTTCAATCTTATTGAACACCTCGGGCTGGCAGAGTCCCTTCTTCCGCTCGCAGATGATGGTGAAATAACGGCGGATAATTTCCTGTTCGGAAGCTTTTCTGCACGCCTCGTCGTCGGAAATACAAAAGCCCGCCATATTCACTCCCATATCGGTGGGGGACTGATAAGGACAGGCGCCGGATATTTTTTGGAAAATCGCGCTGAGGACGGGAAAAACCTCGACATCCCGGTTATAGTTGACGGCGGTTTTTTCGTAGGCTTCCAAATGATAGGGGTCGATCATGTTGACATCCTGAAGGTCGGCGGTCGCCGCCTCATAGGCGAGGTTGACCGGGTGCTTCAGGGGAAGGTTCCAAATCGGGAAGGTCTCGAACTTCGCGTAGCCGGCGACGGTTCCCCTTTTAAATTCATGGTAAAGCTGAGACAGGCAGGTCGCCATTTTCCCGCTGCCCGGCCCGGGAGCGGTCACCACGACGAGAGGCCTTGTTGTTTCAATGTATTCGTTTTTGCCGAAGCCGTCCTCACTGACCGCAATAGCCGTATTGAACGGGTAGTCGTCGATGGGGTAATGCAGAAAAACGCGCATGCCCAGGTGCTCGAGCCTGGCTTTAAACGCAACGGCGGCCGGCTGGCAGTCGAACTTCGTTAAAACAACGCTGCCGACAAAGAGCCCTGTCTCCCGGAAAGCGTCGATCAGCCGAAGCACGTCGCTGCCGTAGGTGATGCCGAGGTCGCCGCGGGTCTTGTTGCTTTCGATATCCGACGAATTGACGGCAATCACAATTTCGACATCGGTGCCGATGTTCTTGAGCATCTGCAGTTTGCTGTCGGGCTCAAAACCCGGCAACACTCTGGAGGCGTGGTAGTCGTCAAACAGTTTACCGCCGAATTCCAGGTACAGTTTGCCGCCGAATTCTTCGATCCGTTTGCGGATTTGACCCGACTGCAGTTCGATGTATTTGCGGTTGTCAAAACCTGGTTTTGCCACAAATTCGCCTCCGGTTACTTTCTTTCCGCCCGCGGACGGCGCGGCGCCGAGTCTATTTTCTGAAAATCATTTCATCCCTGGCGGGGCCGTTGGAGACCATGGTAACATCGACGCCGATTTCCTTTTCTATAAACAGAATATAATCCTTTGCGGCCGGAGGCAGGCGGTCAAAATCCCGGATACCCCTGATGTCCGTTTTGAAACCGGGCAGGGTGGTGTATACGGGTTTCGCCTTTTCGAGCAAAGGCGTTACGGGAAAGTCGCGTGTCCAGCGCCCGTCGATTTCATAAGCGGTACAAACCTTAATCTCGTCGAGATAGGAAAGACAGTCGAGCGCGGTGACAACGGCTTGCGTCGCGCCCTGCACCCTGCACCCGTAGCGCGTCGCGACACAGTCGAACCAGCCCATTCTGCGCGGCCTGCCCGTTGTGGCGCCGTATTCCCCGGCATCTCCGCCTTTTTCCCTCATTACGGCCGCTTCATCGCCGAAAATTTCGCTGACGAACGCACCGGCGCCTACGGCGCTGGAATAGGCTTTCGTCACGGCGATGATGTCTTTGATCTCGTAGGGGGGGATGCCCGCGCCGACACAGCCGAACCCCGCGAGAGTCGACGAGGATGTCACCATCGGATAGATGCCGAAATCCGGGTCTTTCAGGGAGCCGAGCTGCCCCTCGAGAAGGATATTTTTGTTCTCGTTCAAAGCGCGGCTGATGTATTCCCCGGTGTCGGCCGCGTAGGGGCGGATCATTTCACGGTATTGCAGCAGCGTTTCATACAGTTCGCCGATATCAATCTCGGGTTTGCCGTACACCTCTTTGATGACGGTGTTTTTAAAGGCGCACACGCGTTCAAGTTTTTCGCGCAGATAAGCGTCATGGAAAAGTTCGCAAACCTGAAAACCGATTTTGGCGTACTTGTCGGAATAGAACGGCGCAATGCCGCTCTTTGTCGAACCGAACTGTTTGTCGCTGAGCCTTTCCTCCTCATAAGTGTCCAAAAGGACATGATAAGGCATCATGACCTGCGCTCTGTCGGAGACAAGAAGGTTCGGCGTCGGAACGCCCTTGGCGACGAGCGCGTCGATCTCCGCCCTGAATTTCGGAATATCCAGCGCGACGCCGTTGCCGATAATGTTGACCGTGTTGGGGCGGCACACCCCGGAAGGGAGCAGGTGCAGCGCAAATTTGCCGTATTCGTTGATAATCGTGTGGCCCGCGTTGGCGCCGCCCTGAAAACGGATGACGATATCCGCGTCGCCCGCGAACATATCGGTGATTTTGCCCTTGCCTTCATCGCCCCAGTTGGCGCCGACGATTGCTTTAACCAAATTATTGACCCTGCTTTCCTGCCAAGATGGCCGACCGTCCGCCGGCTGCCGAAAAGGCCCGAACATACGCTTGATTATAGTCTACGTCGATTGGAGTGTCAATAAAAACATCCGTATTCCGGCAGTTGAAAACCCCCGGTTACGGGGGTATAATAAGACATTCTTTACACGATACGACAGGGGGACCAAGGCATGAAAAGAAAATTTCGGATCATCGCGGCGCTGCTGGCGGCTGCGTTCCTGCTTGCTAGCGCGGTACCTTCGGCGGCGGCGCAGGGGTTGCAGAACGCCGCTCCGCTCCGTTTCAACGACGACGGAAAATTTACGATTCTTCAGTTTGCGGACTGCCAGGACGATATTCTGCCCAGGCGGGCGATGCTGCGCATGATGGGCGAAGCCATGGATGTTTACCGGCCGGACCTCGTCGTTTTTACCGGCGACAACATCGGCGGCGGCAACAATCCGGGATATCTGCTCACCGCGCAGGCCATCAAAGCGGTGACCGCACCGGTGGCGGCGAGGGGGATCCCGTTCGCCGTTGTATTCGGCAACCACGACCACGAGAGCAATGTGGCCGAAGAGGTTCAGCTCTCCGTTTATCAGTCTGTTCCGGGCTGCCTTGCCTGCGACCCTGAACCTGAGTTATACGGCTGCGCGAATTACAACCTGCCTGTCCTCAGTTCAGACGTCAGCAAAACCGCCTTTAACCTTTGGTTTTTCGACTCCAACGAATATGATCCCAACGGCGGTTACGACTGGGTGCACGACGACCAGGTCGCCTGGTACATTAGAACCTCCGACGCGCTGGCAGCCCATAACGGCGGCAAGGTCCCTTCGCTCGCTTTCCAGCATATCTGCCCGCCGGAAACCTATCAGCTGCTCGAAAGCGTTCCGGCTGGCACTCCGGGATCCCGCAGCCGTTTCGGGGGAAACTGGGCGCTGTCGCTTGACACAAGCAAGGCGCAAGGCACCATTTTGGAATGGCCCTGCCCTTCGGACACCGTATCGTCCCAGTTTGCCGCCTTTGTCAGCCAGGGCGACGTTCTCGGCGTTGCCGTCGGCCACGACCACATCAACGATTTTGTCGGAACTTATCACGGCGTGGATATCATTCAGACGCCCGGCATCACCTATCAGTCCTACGGTGACGATTCTGTCAGAGGATTCAGGGTCATTACGCTGGATGAAAGGAATCCCTGGTCATACGAAACGCAGACACCGACCTTTTTTGACCTTTTCGGCACCGGTCCGGACGCACAATTCATCAATACCTTTGAGGGCAGCGAGTTTGCGGCCTTTCTGCCCGGCGTTTCCGATATGATTGTCGGGCTTATCCGGTTCTACCAAACCCTGATTTCCATGTTCTGATACTTTTCAATCCTTTCTGAATGCGGTGTTGTATGGAAGTTTTGCTCAACTTTGATATGAAAGTGTTCGAGTTCGTGGAGCGTTATGTCTGGCACCCCGTACTCGACCCCGTGATGGCCGCCATCACCCACCTCGGCGACATCGGCCTGATTTGGATATTGATTGCGGTGGCGCTGCTCCTTTTCAAGAAAACCCGCAGGTACGGGGCCGCGATGGGATTGGCGCTGCTTCTTTCCCTGCTGGTCAACGACATGATAATCAAGGTGCTCGTCGCCAGGCCGAGGCCTTTTGTCGAGGCGCTGCCCGACGGATGGGGGCAGCGGCTTCGCTTTCCTTCCATCGTTCCCAGGCCGCATGATTTCTCTTTCCCTTCCGGCCATACCAGTTCTTCATTCGCTGCCGCGACGGTATTGTTGCTTTCTGTGAAAAAACGTTTCGGCATTTCCGCGTTTGCACTTGCGGTGCTCATTGGTTTTTCGCGTATATATCTGCATGTCCATTACTGCACGGATGTACTGGCAGGCGTGGCGGTCGGCATTGTGCTCGGCTTGACCGCCAAATGGCTCGTCGACAAAATCGTTTCGGCATTCTCCCGCAGGCGAAAGACCGGGCACAGAAAAAAGCAAAAAAAATAACCGTTGATAGCAATAAATGCCCGCAACAGTTTTGCTGTGGGCATTTATTTATTGTTTTACCGGCCGACCGCGCTTTCAGACGCTCGGCCGCACGGTGGCGGGATGGTGTTCTAACGGAGATTTTTTCCGGCGCGCAGCCCGGATGCCCGAGCCTCCGCTTTCTTGTTTTGATGAGCGACATAAGGCAAAAGCAATGCGCCGCCCAGCAGGGAACCCGCAGTGCCGGCAATCAGGTCGGTCATCGTATCGAGCAGAGCCAGCCTCCTCGGGTCGATGCCGGGGAAGAAGCGAAGCAGTTGTGACGAATTGACAAACGACCAGTTCTGCGCATTGCTGGAAACGATAACCGTATCGCAAATGAACTCGAAAATTTCCCAGCCGACCGCGCAGAAAAAGGAAAAACCGAAACCGCACATCGCCGCCACAACGGGGGCAATGGGCTGTTCGCGGCGCTGGAGCGCCATGGTCAGTTCATAGCCGACCAGCACAAAAGCGAAACTGCCGATAATGTGAAGATAGGCATCGTACCATTCGACGGTGCTGTAATAGCCTTTGTACTGGCCGAAGACCGCGGTAATGACCAGCATCAGAATAATGACGTCCTGCACGCGGTAGGAAATGCGCGCAAGAAAGATTTTTCTGGGAAGCAGATGCAGCACGGGAAAGGCAAACGACAAACCGAACTCCCACTTTAACTGCATCACGAGCAACTCTCCGCGGTCTCCCCTGACAGCCGCTGCGAGGATATAAAACAGCGCCAGCCGCCCTGCCCACCAAAGGGCATATTCAACCCATGTCACCTGACGCCGGAAGATTCGATACTCGCCAAGCAGTTTTTGTTTGATCAAAATCCAACACCCGTTTCTTGTTCATTCGGTCTTCGGGAACCGTTACAGATTATAAGCAAACCGCAACCGCATTTCAACAGTATGCCCGGCCCGCTGCCCTTCTTATATGTAAACGCCCGGCACCCCGCGTTGACAGCAGTACATGGACGGTACTATTATATATGCAGTTCACATATCCGGAGGTGAGCCGATGGGCTCCGGCACAGAGTTTCCAAAACCCGCGCAGGGCTATGAGCGCGGCGATGCCGCCGCGAGGCGGAGCCTGCGCAGAAGAAGGCCGCTGTCCGCTACCGCGGTCGTCTTGATATCCACCTTTTTCGTCGTGCTGATTTTGTCTCTTGTCGCGTTGTACGTTTATTACAATCCCGCGGAATATCCCGATATCGTGCTGAAAATCATGCCCGGATGGGGCTGTTTGTGAGTCCCGTTTTCCCATCAGGGCAAAAATGCGCGGCTGAAACTCAGCCGTGCATTTTTGCAAACTCCATGAAGCGGTTCCAGTCATAACGGCTGTGGTAATGCGTCCCGCTCCTGAGATGGTAGCCGATGCGTCCCTGCGGGAAGAACGCGCCGGTTTCGGGCAGCGAAGGGCCGCAGACGAGGCCATCCATACCGTATTGTCCCCAGGCGGGGCTTGCCGCGGCGCAGCAGAGAAACTCGCTTGCCGGGTCCGCCCATGCGTCGCCCGCGGCGCTCGCGACATAGAGCAGGCGCGGCGCCAGCAGGGCAAGCAGAAAATGCTGGTCGAACGCCGCTTCTTCTTCCCTGCCCGCATAATCGGCATAACGTTCGCAGAACCAAAAGGGGAAAACGCGCGTGATGTTTTCGATCTTCTCCCCCGTTTTCCCGCGCGATAAAGCGGCGCCCGAGCAGCCGGAGTTATTCGCATACGCGCCGGCAAAACGCGTATCCGTGCCGGCGCACCACAACGCGGTTTTCCCGAGGCGCGAATGTCCGGCGCAGAAAATTCGATCGGGATCGATTTCGCTGATTGTCAGGGCGTAATCCAGCGCCCTGCTTGCCGCCCATGCCCACATAGATATCTTGCCCCAGTCCGTTTTGCCGACGCGGCGTGGATAAAGCGCAGCAAGGCCGGAGGAAAAACCGTCGGCGCTGTCCGCCGTAATATCCTCATAGCAAAACGTGGCGAAGGCAAAACCGCTGTCGATGATTTCCTCCACCGGTTTATAGCGGCCGTTGTCGTAGGGCGTAAAAGAAATGTAGATAATCAGCGGCGGTTTTTCATCGCTGTACGGCACGACAAAATCCACCGGGAACGAGAAAGGCCCGCCCGGCGTATCGAAACCGAGCCGCACCCTCGTATGGCAGGCTTTACCGGCGAAGTCGCACGGCTCGGCATGCAGCAGTTCGGTTCGTATTTCGGCCGGAGGATCGGGCAAAAAGCCGTATTCTTCCCGTGACAGCAGCTCGATGATTTCCTGCCGCCTGGCCGGCGACATGCCTTCCGCATGGTTGACGGGCAACAGCGGGGGCAGTTTTCTTTCTTCCAGCAACATTCCGATTGTCATGGGATCCCGCCTTTCTTTGACGCGGTCCATCATACCACAGAAGCCGGCGCGCCTTCAATCGTGAAGCCCCTTTCCGGGATAAACGGCGTTGCCACGCGCTGACAAATCGTCCATTCTCTGCTAAGAAGACATCCGTCGACAAGCCGTGACGTTTATCCATGAAAGACAACGCACGAGAGAATGGCAAGAACGTTCCGGCATGAAGAGACCGACCGCGTTTCGATTGTCGACGGCCCTGGGGCGGTACCATCCGTCGATAGCAGACGAAGGGTATGCCGAAAACGCGGACCGGCGCGATTTTTCCGAGACCGGTAAAACGCAGGGGATCGGCGATGACTGCTCGCCGCGTTTCGAAAGCAAAGTACTAAGGAACCGCTGATTAAAGAACCCATTTGAACCTTGAAGCAGCAAAACGATACTATTTTCGAGATTGAGCCCCCATACGACCCTATTTTATGCCATTTTAGCGCCTATATGGCGTATTT
>Ga0116184_10000374_pt1 | contig 53501 bp, 63 predicted proteins | sample AD_JPNNA5_MetaG_FD_89886 | JGI IMG/M metagenome (GOLD analysis project Ga0116184, IMG submission 89886) | Active sludge microbial communities of municipal wastewater-treating anaerobic digesters from Japan - AD_JPNNA5_MetaG | ecosystem: Engineered > Bioreactor > Anaerobic > Digestate | place... | reverse complement strand
TATTACTGCTTTAGCCCTCAATCTTGGCATAGCAGGATTCTTTGTATACATGCCCTTTCTTTTTTGCATATCATTTTCAATGATTTTTAGCGATAGGTGTTTCCAAGGTATTGAACCATTACATTTCTATTGACAAATGTAATAAAGTATGATATAATTAATATATAATATAGACCATTGAAAAATCGATTGTTTGCACCTTTTTGACCGGGTTTTGCCTTGCCAGAGAGGCGCAAATAATTGCATAAAGCAAATTTGCGACTACAAAATCCTATTTGAGGCCAAGATAATTGGTGGGGAGTAGGTAAAAGGAGACAAATAATGAGTGCAAATGCAAAGGATAGATCGACAATCGTTAGTGGAGCAGGGTTTGTAAGCGATTTCATGATTAGGCTTATAGGGACAGTCAAAGAAAAGGGAGGAATCGAACAAGATTTGCATATTCTTGTTCGTCCAGAAGGAAAGCCAATTCTTGACCAGATTGCCGGACTTCTCGTTAAGCAGAGTAAACAAATTTTTTCATCCTCGTGGAAAGCTCTCAGTTTCTCAATCGCACCTCCTCCGACAGGATCAAATATGAATAGTCTTTTAAAAGATTGGAAGGCAACAAGCGAATTATATAATAAGGACTATATTGATCCAAGGATCACTGAGGCTAATTTCCCAACTGACGAGAATAGTCTGCCTAAAACAAGTTGCGAGATTGTTTTGGTCAAATTTGGTAGATCTATGACTACAGAGGAAGCGCTCAGAGAAGGACGAGCTCAAGGATTGAGACGACCAACGATTCAAGAAAGCATAGTCTTTGCCACTCAATATCCTGACATCCAGAAGGAAAAAACCATTTTTGTCCCGCACATATCCCAGGTCTTTGGTAGACATTGTTGTGATCAATCAGATAGACATTATTGTTTGTTTTTGTCTGGCAGTTATCGTAGTCGCCAACTATACTTACGTTATGATGATGAGAGATGGAGTAGGTTTATGTTTGTTCGCAATAAACCAATTCTTCCCGTCAATGATTAAAAGTACATTTAAAGAAAGCCCTTGCATAAAAATGCAGGGGCTTTTTATTTTGACTTAAGACGGATATCCTGTTATAATTTAATTGCCTAAGTAAGCAAGGTAATCGCTCTTCGCCGCAAGGCAGAAGGGAGGAAAGTCCGAACATTCTCCCGTTTACGGGAAAAAGAGTAGCGGTTAACGGCCGCCGTCCGCAAGGATAGAGGTGCGAGCAGAGACGCTTTTCTGTGAAAACAGAAGAGGATCCATTTGGGTCAGCTTTAAGGGAAACCTTGAAGGTGAAACGGCTAAATCCTTACTTGAATGCAAGAGCAAATCTATTTGCCGAAAGGCTTATAGAGAAAAGTAGCTCGCTTGATCTTGCCAAGCAATTGGTAGGGCAGATAAATGATTACCCAAGACAGAATTCGGCTTATTGCTTACTTAGGCTTTTTAAATAGATATGATAAAAAAAATTATTAATGCTAAAACTCAGAGTGTAGCGACAAGCGCAATCATTATTTCCATAGCGGCTTTGGCAAGCAAATTTTTAGGATTGATAAGAGACGGGCTTGTTTCGGGATATTTTGGAACAAGTAGCTTAGCTGATGTTTATTTTACAGCTTTCAAAATACCAGATTTTATTTTTAATTTTTTAATTGCTGGAGGATTATCGATAGTTTTTCTTCCTGTTTTTTCCGAGTATATGCACAAAGAAAAGGAAGAGGCATGGAAGATGGTTAATAATGTTTTGAATGTCTTTTTATTTTTTGTTATTTTGTTATGTCTGATAGCTTTCGTATTTGCTGAAAAGATGATTTCTATCGCTTTTCCTGGATTTTCTGGAGAGAGCTTTAAAATGTTAGTATCGCTTACAAGAATATTGCTTTTGAGTCCGATTTTTTTCTCTTTTTCGAGTATCTTCTCTTCTATTTTGATGTATTTTGAGAAGTTTTTTATTTATTCTTTTGCGCCTCTTATTTACAATTTTTTTATAATTTTAGGAATTATATTCATTGCTCCTAAATATTCGATATATGGTCCGGCTATTGGAGCGGTTTTCGGAGCATTAGCACATTTTTTGATTCAAGTTCCTTCTGCTATTGAATCAGGATATAAATATAAATTCATTTTTAATTTTAAAGAATCAGGTATCAAAAAAATTTTTACCCTGATGATTCCAAGAACAATAGCTTCTGCCGGACAACAGATAAATGAGTTGATTATTACGGGGATAGCTTCCACTTTGGCAGTCGGAAGTATTGCTGTATTTAATTATGCTAATAATATCAGATCTCTGCCCATCGGTTTTTTTTCCATTCCATTATCAATAGCTGTTTTTCCCGCTCTTTCTAAAGCTTGGGCGGCAAATAATGACTCTTTGTTTATAAAAGAATTGTCTTTGAGTCTCCGTCGACTTTTGTTTTTTATTATTCCTGTCAGCGCTTTGATTTTTGTTTTTCGGGCGCAGATTGTCAGATTGATTTTTGGGACTCTGGGACATAAAGGAAGTTTTGATTGGTTGGCTACTCAGCTTACTGCTTCAAGTGTTGGAATTTTTATTTTTGGATCGATAGGATCATGCATGATACCGATTTTGGCTCGCGCTTTTTTTGCATCAAAAGATACTAAGACTCCGACTATCATTTCCTTATTATGCATTGCGCTTAATATAGGATTGCTTATTTATTTTATTTCTGTATTAGGGCAAGGCGCTATTTTTGAACAGGCTTTGCGCAAGATCATGGATTTGGAATCAATAAAAGATATTTCTGTTTTGGCTATTGCATTAGCTACTGCTTTTTCTTCGACTATCCAAGCCATATTGCTTATAATTTTTTTGGATAAAAAAATAAAAGGAATTCTTTGCAAGGATAATTGGATTTTTATTTTTAAAGTTTGCATAGCATTATTTTTTTTGATTTCAAGTTCTTATGCCTTTTTAAGGATTTTTGAACAAGTTTTTGATAATAAAACAGTCGCGGGATTATTTTTCCAAACAGGCTTTTCTAGCCTTGCTGGTATTGGAATTTATTTAATTATCGGGTATATTCTAAAAATCAGAGAAGCTAATGAATTAAGCAATTATTTTTCAAGAAAATTTTTAAGAAAAACTTAAAATGGAAATAAGAAATTTTGTAATTATTGCCCATATAGATCATGGTAAGTCAACATTAGCTGACAGATTTTTAGAATTGACTAAAACAGTAGAGAAAGGGGATATCCAAAATCAATATCTTGATGCGATGTCTTTGGAAAGAGAGAGAGGAATAACTATCAGAATGCATCCTGTAAGTATGAAATATTTTGATGTCCGTTCTGGGAAAGAATATCTTTTAAATTTGATAGATACTCCTGGGCATGTTGATTTTTCATATGAAGTTTCAAGATCCTTGGCTGCTGTTGAAGGAGCTATTCTTTTGGTTGATGTCACAAAAGGAGTTCAGGCGCAGACAATATCTAATTTGGAATTAGCTAAAAAACAAGGATTGGTAATAATTCCTGTGGTAAATAAAATCGATGCTTTGCATGCGCAAGTTGAGGAATCGATAATAGAATTGGCTGATTTATTAGATTGTCAGCCCGAAGATGTTTTAAAAATTTCAGCTAAAACAGGAATTAATATTGAAGATGTTTTGCAAAGAGTTGTTGATAAAATTCCTCCTCCAAAAGATAATTCCAACAATGATTTCCGCGCTTTGATTTTTGATTCTTTATACGATTCTTATAAAGGAGTTGTTGCTTACGTGAGAATAAAAGATGGAAAAATAACGCCCAGAGAAGGGATATATTTAAAGGCAGCTAATGCTATTGGAGAAAGCAAGGAAATAGGAAATTTCAAACCCGAATTTGTCGCGCGCAATATTTTAGAATCAGGGCAAATAGGATATATAGCTACCGGCATAAAAGATTCTGGAAAAGTAAAAATAGGAGACACAATAATAAAATTAAAAGATAAAGATAGAGGTATTGAATTTTTAGAAGGATATCAAGAAGTGAAATCAGTTGTTTTTGCCAGTTTGTATCCGCATAATGCTGATGATTATGATTTATTAAAAGACGCGCTTGGAAAATTAAAATTAAATGATGCAGCTTTGATTTACGAAGAAGAATCAAAGCCAGTTTTGGGAAGAGGTTTTAGATGTGGTTTTTTAGGAATGTTACATATTGAAATAACTACTGAAAGACTCAGACGCGATTTCGGACTTGATTTAATAGTTTCTTATCCTTCTATTGAATACAAGATAAAGACAACCGGCGGAGAAGAATTGACAATATGCTCTCCGATTGATTGGCCTGATGAATCATTTATAGAAGAAACATTTGAACAATTTGCATTATTAGAATTGGTTATGCCAAACGAATATATGGGATCGGTGATTAATTTAATGGCCAATCTTGATAATGAATATATTGATACAAAACATATAGGAACAGCCAAAACAGTTTTGGTTTACGAATTACCTTTAAGAGAAATAATGGTTGGGTTTTTCGATAAACTAAAAAGCACGACTCAAGGATATGCTTCGATGAGTTATAAAATAATCGGATATAAGAAAAGCCCATTGGCAAAACTTGAGATTTTAATAAACGAACAAAAAGAAGAAACCTTATCAAGAATAATCCCGGCTAGCAAAGCAGAATATGAAGCGCGCAAAATAGCTAAGAAATTAAAAGACACATTGCCTAAGCAGCAATATGCCGTTCCGATACAGGGTAAGTATAAAGGTAAAATAATAGCTCGCGAAACAATCTCTGCTTTCCGCAAAGATGTTACAGGATATTTATACGGAGGAGATGTTACGAGAAAAAATAAATTACTCGACAAGCAAAAGAAAGGAAAGAAACTTTTGCAACAAAAAGGCAAGATGAGAATCCCGCCTAATGTTTTTTTTGATCTTTTTAAACAAGATTAAAAAAATACTCCTATCAACATGCTTACGAGCATGATTATCAAGATGACTTTCCAGACTGTATCTTTTGTTTTGCTATTCATATTTAAAATTTTTTTTTATGCCTTATAATAATATTGATGAAAAGGCGGGGGCAAAAATCTAAATCTGGGAGTCTTTCTACGGCATTCTTGGCCGCGCTTCTCTTATTTTGCGTTGTTTATTTGGCAATAACAGATATAAGACTCCAGAAGAGAAAAAATGCTCTTGAATATCAATTTAATGATATTTTGAAAAAAAAGCAAGAATCGGAAAGTGTTAATACCGATTTAAAGGCTGAAGTATCGGAAATAGGGAATAAAGATTATCAGGAAGAAATCTTGCGTGAGAAAGGGATGTATAAGAAAGCTGGAGAAGGAGTTATCGTAGTAAAGGATTTACAAGGTCAGCTCGATGATTCTAAAAAAAATATCCAGGGAGACGATGACTCTTTAATAACTCAGATATCTCGATTTTTTAAAAGGATATTCTCTGGAACAAAAAAACAATAATACTGTTTGAAAAAATAAAAAAAACGGCTAATATGAATTAGCCGTTTTTTTTATTGGTGCTATGGCGAGTCGATGCCGGTGTAGCTCAGTTGGTAGAGCAATGCTTTCGTAAAGCAGAGATCGGGGGTTCGAGTCCCTTCACCGGCTCATTAGAAACTTAATAACGGACTTTAGATTATTTGTATAACCAGGCTTTTTTGACCAAATAAGGTTTTTTTGCAATAATACATATAATCTTTATGGACAATTTCGACGTTAAAATTAACTCTTTAGAGGAACGGCTAAAACATTTAGCCGACTGTCTTTGACGTTGAAAATAAAGGAAAAAGAATCGCAGATTTAGAAAACCAAAGCCAAAAACCAGAATTTTGGGATAATCCCGGAGAAGCAGGGAGATTGCAAAAAGAATTAGCAGGACTGAAACAAGAAAGGGATAATTTGGAAAAGTTTAAAAGTGAAATAAAAGATTTAAAAGAATTATCAGAATTAGGAGAGGGTGATGAATCTTTGCAACAAGATTTAGCTTTAAAAATTAAAGTCATAGAAGAGCAGATTGGCAAAGAAGAATTCAAAACTTTTTTATCAGGAAAATACGATCAAAGAAATGCCATTTTAACAATTTCTGCCGGAGCTGGCGGAGATGAAGCTCAAGATTGGGCGTCAATGCTTTTGAGAATGTATAGTAGATATGCAGAAAAAAAAGGTTTTGATTATAAGATAATTGATATCAGCTACGGAGAACCAAGTCCTTTAGGAAATGTTGGAGTAAAACAAGCAACATTAGAAATTAATGGAAATTATGCTTATGGTTTTTTGAGGAAAGAGCATGGCGTCCATAGATTAGTTAGAATATCGCCTTTTTCAGCTCAAGCATTAAGGCATACATCTTTTGCAATGATTGAAGTGATGCCTGAAATAAATAATTCAGATGAAAATATAAATATTAGCGATAATGATTTAAGAATCGAAACATCAAGATCAGGCGGGGCAGGAGGACAAAATGTTAATAAAAGAGAAACTGCAATAAGAATTGTGCATATACCGACAGGAATTGCTGTAACTTGCCAAACTGAGAGAACGCAATTATTGAATAAAGAAAAAGCGATGAAAATGCTTTATTCAAAATTATATCAATTAAAAGAGCAAGAGCATTTAAAAGAAATAAGTGATTTACAAGGAAAAAAGGTAAAAATTGAATGGGGTAATCAAATTAGATCTTATGTTCTGCAACCATATAGAATGGTTAAAGATTTAAGGACAGATTATCAAACATCGGACACAGAAGGTGTTTTAGATGGTGAAATAGAAGATTTCATTGAAGCAGAAATAAAATTAAAAGACATTTAATATGATTTCATTTAAGAATGTCACAAAAATTTATAATCCCAATACTTTAGCGTTAGATAATATTTCCTTTGATATTAAAGAAGGGGAATTTGTATTGATTGTTGGCAAATCCGGAGCCGGAAAAACGACTTTAATGAAATTAATAACAAAGGAAGAAGAGCCTACTCAAGGCGAAGTCGTAGTGAACGGACTTAATCTCAATATTGCCGACGAAAATGCTTTAAATAGTCTTAGGAGAATGACCGGAACTGTTTTTCAGGATTTCAGATTAATAAATCATAAGAATGTTTTTGAGAATATTTCTTATTCGATGGAAGTAGTTGGGGCAGATGATTCAGAAATAAAAAGAGATGTCCCAGACGTTTTAGAAATGGTAGGTCTTAAGGAAAAATTTCACAGTTTCCCTAAACAGCTTTCTGGCGGAGAAAAACAAAGGGTTGCAATCGCGCGAGCTTTGATTCACAGACCAAAGCTTATATTGGCTGATGAACCTACGGGCAATTTAGATGTTTACAGCATAAGAGATATTCTGGACGCGCTCCTTAAGGTAAATCAAATGGGAGCGACCATCATTTTAGCGACTCATAATCAAAGCGTTGTTAATTTTTTGCAAAAAAGGGTTATAACGCTTGAAAACGGAAAGATTATCCGCGATCAAGAAAAAGGAAAATTTATTTTATAATTTTTTATTTTTTATATGCTTAATTTATTCAAAAGAATTTTTAAGTCTGGATTGATCAATTTTAAAAGGCAATTTGCCCTTAATTCTGCTACAATTTTTGTTTTAATGGTTGGGTTGACTCTGCTAACTTCCGCATTTTTTATAGATGGATTATATAATTTTTTGCATGAATCGGTTCAGCAAAAAGTCGGTATTAGTGTTTATTTTAAATTAGAGACAAGCACTGATGATATTTTGAAATTGCAACAAGAACTTAAACAAAGAGGAGATATAAAAGATGTTATTTATATTTCTAAAGAAGAAGCTTTGCAAAAATTTAAAGACAAACATTCTTATGATGATTCAATATTAAAAACTTTGGAAATAATAGAAGGAAATCCTTTACCTTCTTCTATCAGAGTCATCGCAAAACAAGATGATAGCTTAATTCCTGGAACTGCTAATCCTTATGATGAAATAGCTAAATTTTTAAAACAGGATAAATATTCTCCAATCATAGATCAGATGAGTTATTATGAAACTGAAAGTATAATAAAGTCACTGATAAATTTGACAAGAGACATCAAGTTTATGGGCTTGATTGTCGCTATATTTTTTGTTCTAATAGTTATCTTGATGGTATTTTCCACTGTGAGGCTTACTGTTAGAAGTTTTAAAGAAGAAATAGGAGTCATGAAATTAGTAGGTGCTTCAAATTGGTTTGTTAGAGGGCCTTTTATGGTTGTTGGTTTTGTCTGCGGGATTTTGGCAGTTTTATTTTCTTTAATTCTGATAGGCTGTGTTACTTATTTCTCAACTCCAAAGATTATGGCAATAAGCTCTGGTTTCAATCCTTTCATGTATTTTGGAAATAATTTTTGGAAAATATTTTTTATGCAATTATTTGCAGGGGTCGGGATAGCTATTTTTGCAAATGCTTTGGCAGTTAAAAGATATTTGAAAGTTTGATCATTTTTTGCGGGTTATGTATTATATTTATACTCTGAAGAGTGATAAAGATAATAATTTATATATTGGGTGTACATGTAATCTTTTGAAAAGATTTAAAGAACATTGTAGCGGTAAAGTTAAATCTACTAAATACCGCCTGCCAGTTCGAATGATCTATAGCGAAAAATATTGTAATAGATATATAGCTTTTCAAAAGGAGAGATATTATAAAACATCTAAAGGCAAAAAAGAATTAAAAAATAAAATTTTGATTTCTGCGCAAAGTTGCGGGATCGTCTAATGGTAGGACATCGCCCTCTGGAGGCGATTATCTAGGTTCGAATCCTAGTCCCGCAACTTTGCGCAGAAGGATCGTCCCTCGGCCGTAGCTAGGCTACTTCCTACGGGCGAGGCCCTCGGCCGTAGCCCGGCCACGGGCGAGGCTAATGGTAGGACATCGCCCTCTGGAGGCGATTATCTAGGTTCGAATCTCTCAGCCGTAGCTCGGCTTACGAGCGAGGCCTAGTCCCGCAACAAAGGATTAAAAATAATAAAAAATAATAAAAAATATGGATAAAAAAAATTTAATAATTTTTGGCGTAATAGTTTTATTAGCAGGATATTTTTGGTCATTTTATAATAAATTTGTTTCTTTAGATGAGGGAATCAATGCTCAATGGGCGCAAGTTGAATCACAATATCAAAGAAGGCTTGATTTGATACCTAATTTAGTAGAAACAGTTAAAGGAGCGATGGCCCAAGAACAGACAATATTTAAAGATTTAGCAGACGCGCGTGCTAAATATTCAGGGGCAAAAACAATAGACCAAAAAGCTGAAGCAGCCACTCAAGTTGAAGGCGCTTTATCTAGGCTTTTAGTTGTGATGGAAAATTATCCGCAACTTACTTCAATGCAAACAGTTAATACATTAATGGTCCAACTGGAAGGAACGGAAAATAGAATTGCTGTGGAAAGACAGAGATATAATGAAAAAGTTCAAGAATTCAATGCTTCTATTAAGAAAGTTCCGAATAATTTGATAGCTTCATTATTTGGATTTTCTGAAAAAACATATTTTGAATCTCAAGAAGAGGCTCAGAATGCTCCGAAAGTTGATTTGTCTAAATGATGAATTACCAAAAAATATTTTTATCATTGATTATATTTTTAAGCTTTCCTTTCTTAGGGAAAGCTTATTATGATTTAGGGCAGCCTTTAGGTTCTGTGAGCGATTATGCAGATATTCTTAGTAAAAACCAAAAAGAGCAATTAGAAGAAAAAATAGGCAATTTCGAAAAAGAAACAAGCAATGAGATTGCTATTGTTCTAATTAAGGATTTGCAAAAAGATACTATAGAAAATTTTGCCGTAAAGCTTTTTGGGGACTGGGGGGTGGGTAAGAAAGAGAAAGATAATGGAGTTTTGATATTAATCTCCATAAATGACAGGAAAATGAGAATTGAGGTTGGATATGGACTGGAAGGCGCGCTTACCGATGCTCAAGCAAGCCAAATAATAAATCAAGAAATGGTGCCGGAATTCAAGAAAGGGAATTATTTCCAAGGGATAGATTTGGCATTAGATGGAATAATCAGCGCGACAAAAGGCGAATACCAGCCATCAAAAGATTATTTTAACGATATTTCGCAGAAACTTCCTTCTTCTTTATATCCTCTTCTATCTATAGCTATTGTTCTTATTTTTTGTCTGGGGGCTACTGCTTATAAGACGAAATCTTGTCGACAAGGAGGAATAGTAGGAGGTATAGTCGGGTTTATTTTATTTGTATTTTTAAAAACATTGATGATTGTCACTTTTTTTCCTGATGCTATATTTTTTATTTTTATTGGTATTCTTATAGGAGTTATTTTTGATTTTTTTCTTTCAAGAACGCGATTAGGGCAGAAAACCGGTGGCTTTTTTTCTGAAATAGTGAGAAATATGGCTGGAAAATTTAAAGGACCTGGTTCAGGATCATGGGGATCTGGGTCGGGAGGTGGAGGATTTGGCGGAGGGAGTTCTGGTGGAGGAGGATCAAGTGGGAGTTGGTAAAAGTTTTAAAGAAACGGCTAAGCCGTTTCTTTTTTTATTCTATTTGTTATAATTTAACAAGAAAAGTTTTTAAATTAAAAACAAAAATATGGCAAAAGAACCAAGCCTTTCAAGGCAAATTATATTTTCAGTAATAATAGGGTTATCTTTGATAGCTATGTTTTTCATAGCCAGCAACTATGATAAATTGGATAAGATAACGATGCCTAAATTTAATGAACCAAAATCTGAACAAAAGAAAGAAGAACAAAAAACAGAGGTAAATAACAATATAGCGATGAAGAAATTTTCTTCAGATTCAGAATTTAGGGAATTTGTAGAGAATAATCAAATTTCTTCTGGAGGAATTGGCGGAGGCGCGCGATCATTTAATGTAGAAGAAACAATGGCAGTTAATGATTCTGCTGCACCTGTTCCCATGCTTAAAAAAGAAGCAGATTCTCAGGCGGTGAGATACTCTCAAACAAATACCCAAGTTCTTTCTATTGATGAGCCCGATATAGTAAAGACAGATGGAAGCAATATTTATCTTTCCGAACAAGGATGGGGTGGGTGGATAATGCCAATGGAGGATTCAGCAGCATCTGATGTAATGACTTTAAAGGTAGTTCCTGGATTTGCTCCTGATTATCAAAATTATTCAAAAACAAGAATCATTTCAGCGTTTCCTGTTCAAGGACTCGGAAAAATATCAGAATTGAAAAAAGCGGGGAATATTTTATTGTCAAAAGACAGATTGATAATTTTTTCACAAGATGGAATTTATGGATATGATATAAAAGACAAGAAAAATCCTGTACAGGCATGGAAGATAGAATACAAATCAAGCAATTATTTGGCAGGAGCAAGATTATATAATGGAAAGATTTATCTGATAACCAGAAGTGGAATCAATATTTCTAATCCTTGCCCAATAAAACCATTGGCTTATAATGGACAAGATTTGCTTATAAAATGCACAGATATTTATTATCCGATAGAACCTTCATATACTGATTCTACTTTCACGGGAATGATTGTTAATCCTGAAACTGGGTCGGTTGAAAAGACTATATCTTTTGTAGGAAGTTCGAACGATTCCATTATTTATATGTCGGAAAATAGTCTTTATGCGACATATCAAATTAATGTAAATAATTTAAAATTTTTTGCAAAATTTTTCTCTGAAAAATGCGGAGATTTAATTCCTGGAGATTTGATAGTTAAGCTAAATAAGGTTGATGGATATGATATCAGCCAGAAGGCAAAAAATGTTGAATTCGAGACTATTTGGAGTAATTATATTCAGAATCTTGATCCTGACCAGCGATTAAAAATGGAAAATGAGCTCACTAACAGATTTTCTGATTATAGAAAAGATCATTTGAGAGAAATGGAACAAACAGCAATTGTAAAAATCGATTTGAAAGATTTTGATATTAAGGCTCAAGGGAAAATTTCCGGCTCTCCATTAAATCAGTTTTCTTTAGATGAGTATCAGGGAAATTTAAGAGTTGCCACAACTATAGGACAAAGATGGTTTGATATCTATTTGCAAGGATTAAATTTCTCGAATAATTATACCGCAAATGATGTCTATGTTTTGGATTCTAATTTAGCAGTTTCTGGAGTTATAAAAGATTTAGGATTGGAAGAAAGAATATATTCAGCAAGATTTATTGGAGATAAAGGATATCTTGTGACATTTAAGCAAGTTGATCCATTTTTCGTTCTGGATTTAAAAGATCCAAAGAATCCAAAAATGGCAGGTCAATTGAAAATTCCAGGATATTCAGGATATTTGCATCCTTTAAGAGATAATATTATTTTAGGGGTAGGAAAAGAAGATCAAAATGTGAAATTATCGTTATTTGATGTTTCTGATCCTTCCAATCCACAAGAAAAAGATAAATATACTCTAAAAGAATATTACACAAATATTTTAAATGATCATCATGGATTTTTAGCCGATAAAGAGAAGGAAGTTTTTTTCCTTCCTGGAAGCCAAGGAGCCTATTTATTTTCTTATAAAGGAGATAAGCTTGAATTGAAAAAAGCTGTTGATAAGATATATGCTCAGAGAGCAGTTTATATAGATAAATATTTCTATATAATCGGCAATGATAAAATTATTATTATAAATCAGGATTCCTGGACAAGAGTTACAGAATTAGAATTGAAAGATTGATTGTTTTATTCAGGGTTCAAGCCTCTTAGTTTTTCTAAGAGGCTTTTTTATTGCAAGGAATCATTTAATTCTATAAAATTAGATTATGGACCAAGCCCAGGAGAGTAAAAATTTTTTTGCGATAATAATTGCTGGAACGATAATAGGCATTTTTATTTTCTTATCAGGGTTAAACAATTCTCCTAAAGCGATTGTTGGAGATATTAGCGAAAAAGAAACATCGCAAGAAAAAATCGTTTTTGATTCAAAATGTATCAATTTTTTGGATGCCGCAAAACATATTGGAGAAAAAGGATGCGTTGTTGGGAGGATAGTTAGTGTTTTTGTGAGCAATTCAGGAACTACTTTCTTTGATTATTGCAAAGATTATAAGACTTGCCAGTTTACAGCAGTTATTTTTAAAAGCGATTCAAAGAAATTTGGAGATGTTTCCATTTATAATGGAAAAAATTTAGAAATTTCTGGTCTTATAAAAAGTTATCAAGGAAAAGCAGAAATCATATTAAATGATCCCAGTCAAATCAAAATTATTGATTAATATATTTATAGTTTTTTTGATTATAGGAGCTGTTATGCTCGTAGTTTTTGAATTGCAGAAAAGCAGAAAAAGTGATATTGCTCTAAATATTATTGATGATAATATTCCTGATATATATGTAAAAGTTCAGGAAGTCATAGATGGCGATACCATCAAAGTATTGATTGCTGGAAAAACAGAAACTGTGAGGTTGATAGGGATAGATACCCCCGAAGTTTACAAAAATCCTGAATGTTATGGAAAAGAAGCGAGCGATTATGTCAAAAAAATATTAACGGACAAATATGTATATTTGTCGTCAGATACCAAGGTTGGAGATAGAGATGAATATGGAAGAATTTTGCGTTATGTCTTTTTGCCAGATTACAGTTTATTGAATGCTAAATTAGTAGGTCAGGGTTATGCTTTTAATTTTATTTACAGCGAATTTTCTTTGATGAAATATTTTTCAGATTTAGAACAGCAAGCAAAGAAAAATAAAATCGGATTATGGGGAGTATGTGATTTTTAAAAAAATAAAAATAGAGATAATATTTTATGGAATTCAATATACCAACGGAACAAAATAGCAAACTTGAATTATTGATTAAAAAAATCAAGAACGATTTAGAATTACAGAATCTTTGGAGAATGTGCAATGCTAATGCTATTGGAAGAATGAAAATAAATGACCATGGGCCGACTCATATTAAGATAGTCGCCAATTCGGCTTTGAGGATTTTGAGAATTTTGATGGAGAGGGGAATAAAACCAAATATTGTTTCTGAATATGAGATGAGCAAAGATGACGCAGAATTAGTTGTTGTTTTAGGCGCGATTTTGCATGATATAGGTCATGTTATTCATCGTACAAAGCATGAACAAACAGGTTTGATTGTGGCCAAGCCGATTATTCAAAGATTAATCAAAGAAATTTATCCAAACGAGATAGAATCTCAAATTATTGAAAATGAGACAATGCATATAATTTTTTCTCACGAACCCAATGTAACACCTTTTACAATTGAGGCTGGAGTGGTAAAAGTTGCCGATGCCCTTGATATGGAAAAGGGAAGGGGGAGAATACCTTATGAAATTGGAAGCGTAAGTATTCATTCTGTTTCAGTTATGGCAGTGCAAGAAGTCGAAATAAATAAAGGACAGGAAGGAGAAAGACCTTTAAGAATTGCTATTAAAATGAGCGATAATGCTGGGATATTTCAGATAGACGATTTGCTCAGAGATAAAGTTGAGACATCGGGAATTGAAGGGTTGCTGGTCGTTGATGCAATTATGGTAAAAGATGGTAAAGAATCTCTAATAAAAGAATTTCAATTATAATTGTTTTGCACAAAAAAATCCCTGTTTCTTTCAGGGATTTTTTTGTGCATTATATTTTATTAAACTCTTTCGCTATATTTACCTAATTCAGTGTTTATTCTGATTATGTCCCCTTCATTTATAAAATCTGGAACTACTATTTCTAAACCAGTTTCTACTGTTACTGTTTTCGTAGCTGATCCGGCAGTATTTCCTTTCATTGATGGCGGAGCCATAACAACTTTGAGATTGACTTTTTTAGGAAGCATTATTGTTAAACATTGACCTTCGGCAAACATCATTTCTAATTCAGTGTTTTCTTTTAGGTAGGGCATTTTGTCCGATAGAGTTTCTAAAGGCAGACTGATTCTTTCTTTTTTTTCTCCTACTGAAAAAACGGCATTTTTCCTGTCTTTGTATAAAAATACGGCATCTCTTTTGTCATACTCTACATCTTGGAATTCTTCTCCTGATTTATAAGTTTGTTCCATTGTGCGGCCGTCTTTAAGGTTTTTTAACCTTGTCCTTGTAAATGCCGATCCTTTTCCAGGATTAACAAATTGGCATTCAGTTATTTCCCAATAATTGCCTTCGATTTTTATAATTGTTCCTTTGGTGAAATCTGCTGTTGTTATCATATTAATTTTAATATTATTTAATCAAAAAAATGTTATAAAATCAAGGGGACTGTTTGCTTGACAAAATAAGGATAGTATGATATAATTAATATATAACAATATCTGTCAAAACTTGTTCAAATACCCCGCAATCAGCGGCTGGGACAAGACAAAACAGATAGCAGCACGTTATAAATCAAGGAGGATGACAATGGAAACATTGATCACCACCGTCACAGACGGACAGAAGAAGCAGGTCAAGCGGTTCGCGGAAGACGCCGTGGATCGCGCAATCGCCGAGGGTCTCCTCGACAAGGACGGCATCCAGAAGCTCATCGAGAACGGTGACGAGTTCCAAGCTCGCATCATCACCAGCATCAAGGAGCTCTCGGTGTCCAACCAGTTCGCCGACGAGGAAGTCGAGTCGAGCTACGCGTATCCCAAGGGCTACAAGGTCAAGGGGATCACGGAGCAGACCAACATCCTGCGTCAGCTCTTCCCGGGCATCGGCTTCGCGGACGAGAAGATCGCCGAGCAGCCGCTTCCGGTCAACGCCGAAGGATGGTTCGCCATTCCGAAGTGGCAGACGCTCGCGCCGACGTACGGCGAGGCGGTCCAGAAGGTGCTCGCGATGATCGCGTCGAAGCGGAAGTTCTACAACTACCGTGACGGCCAGCTCGGAGCGGAGTACCTGCGTCAGCACGCGAAGACGGCGAAGATGTTCCAGAAGCTCGGCGACGAGCAGAAGGACTACGACATCCTCGTCGTTCCGGCCCAGTTCGGTCTGCGACATCGCGGTCGCTCGGTTCGCCGGGCACGCGAGGTCTTCTAGGCCAACGAGTTCGGTCTCGGTGCCTTCGCTGTCGGCATCATGCTGCTGACCCACCCCGAACGCGAGGTTCAGTGGGAACAGTTGCACGTCGACTGCGCGGGTGACGAGTTCGCTCCGGACGCCGATGGCGACTTCTCGAGCGCGCCGGTCTTCGACTTCAACGTCGGCGGGGTCGGGTTCGGCGCCAGCTGGTTCGACGACGCCGACGGGGACTACGGTTCCGCTTCGGCCTTCCTTTCTTCAGATCTTTTGTAATAAACACTAAATCCTAAAGCAGGAGAGAATTCTCTCCTGCTTTTTTTATAAATTAAACAAATCTTTGTCTGGAAATGGCAATAAGTCGTTGATGTCTTTGACATCAAGCAAAAGCATTTGCAAACGGTCCACGCCCACAGCAATGCCCGAAGAGTCAGGCACGCCCATTTTAAGAGCTTTAATAAATTCCATATCAATGGGCAAGATTTCTTTACCCAAAATTCCGCGGAGTTTTTGCTCTTCTTGCAATCTTTTTAATTGTTCATCTCCGTCAACTAATTCCGAAAAGCAATTTCCAATTTCAATTCCTCCGATATAATATTCAAATCTTTCAGCATACCAAGGATCATGCTGGCAAGGTTTTGACAAAGCAGCTTGGGGTAGGGGGTATTCGCACAAAATTAAAGGTTTATCTTTGGGGAAATTTGGTTCCACCTCATTGAGGAATATCAGATAAAATAAATCGTCCCAGGTGGCATTGTCTGCCACTTTGTAACCCTTGTCCAGCGCGGTTTTTTTAATTTGTTCTAATTCTTTATTTTCGCTTAAATCAAAATTGGCGTATTTCTGGCAGGCTTCTCTGACTGTCATTCTTTGCCAAGGTTTGGCTAATTCAATTTCTTGCCCCTGATATTTTATTAAAGTTTTTCCATGCAATTTCTGGGCCAAATAAATTGCCAAATCTTCCACATCTTCCATAATGGCAGTATAGTCAGTATTGGCGCGATACCATTCCAAAATTGTAAATTCAATATTATGTGTGCCGCCAAAACTTTCTCCACCTCGAAAGGCCGAGGCCATATTATAAATTTTTTCAAAGCCGGCAGAGAGCATTTTTTTCATTGAGTATTCCGGAGAAGTGGAAAGATAGCCACGGTATTTGTTGCGCTTTTCATCATAAAGATCTAAGCCGATTTGTTCCAAATAGGGTTCCATGCCCGGGCAGGCTAAAAGCAAAGGGCATTGGATCTCATAAAAACCTTGCTTATCAAAAAATTCCCGAATATAGCGGAATATTAGCGAGCGTTTAATCTCGCGTTCTTTTAAGGCTGGATTGTTGCGTATTTTTTGCCAGTTTTTCATAATGTTATATCAAAATCATAACATTTTAATTTAATATGTAAACTGGATTAATTACATACAAAAAAACCGCTTTATAATTCAAGCGGTTTTTTTATTGCATTATTTTACGAAGAATCTTATTTCGTTTTTTTCTTCGTTTAGTCGAGCATAACCAATTTCATTATCATAATCTTGATCATATTTAAACCAAGCGTTTTCGGCACGAAGGTAAATTTTGATGCGATCTCTGTAAAAAGTAAAATTATCTTCTCTGATTTTTTTGAAAGGAATAAAAAATTCATCTGCTCTATGACTATTAATATGCAGGGATCCGAGCTTTTTTCCAGAGTTATTTAAAGTTGATATAATGACTCCTTTTTCTGATATTGTTGTATGAGGGTTTTCGTAAGAACCAAGATTTATTTTTTTGCCAGTTAAGGTTAATATTTCGATATTTGATTCAATATCATCTGTATTATTGTAAAGCAATCCTATTGGTGTCATAGAAAAAGAGAAATTACTTTTTGTCGTAAAAGAAGTTTCTTGAACAATCCTATTTTGGCTATGAATTATGCCTTTTCCATCTTTATCAAATAAAAATAATTTTTCATCATTGTAACTGGGTGTTATGTTGGTCGTATAATATTTTTCTTCTATGCAAGAATGAGGCTTATTCCATAGGATGAGAATTTTGCGAGAATTCTCGATTAGAATAATATCATCTTTTTCTGGAATAATTATTCCTTGATCGCAGACAGACATATTGCAAATTCTTGTTTTCCCTTGCCAAATAATTTCTTTTCTTTTTTTCTTGAAAGAATAGAAATATAGATCAGCGTCTTTTTTAAAATATATTCCTGTTTTTGCGATTATAGGATTATCATCATAATCTTTTGTTATTGATATATGTTTTTGAATGCTATTAGATGATTGGGGAATATTGATAAATGATATCCCGTCTTGATTACTGATACAGACAAAATATTTATCAAAAGCATAAATATTATCTTCATAAGTGATTTTAGGGAAGTCTATTTTATTATCGTTGTAAAAAAGCTCTCCTTGATCATCAACAATAAAAGCTCCATTTTTCACCAATTTCCACCATTGTATTTTTTGCCTATTTTCATCTCGATATTCCTTGAAATTAGCAATGATAATTTGGTCTCCAGATTTTGTATGCTTTAAAATAGTTTCCAGTCTATTGCTCTTTTTTTTAATGATCTCCATTTAAACCTCCTTATAGGTTTTTTGTTTGCTTTAATATAGGCTAAAAGTTATTGGTAGGCAATAGCTATTGACATTTTTAGATAAGTATGCTATAATTAATATAGCACATAAAAGATCCTGTTTTAGGTTTGAAACTAAAAACCCAAAAATGAAAACAGGGAAAAGAAAGGAAGTTGATAATGTCAGAAAAGAATACAGAAAAGAAAGTCCGTATCGGGAACAATGTTTTTTCCCTTGAAATCGTTGATAGGAATCCTTTGGAAAAAGAAATGAATCGCAGTGTCATAGAAGTTAAAGCTCGGAGTTCGAAAAATAGAGCTGTTATCACCGGGGCGGATTTTAAAAGAGAGATTCAATGGCTTTTAGGCAAGGAAGGAGACAATATCCCTATCGTAGGAAAGAAGGGGAAGATTGTTCTAATCATCTCAAAAATATCCTTTGATTCAGCAACCATTGAATTTGATAATTCATCGGAAGCATGCGGATATGAGCCGATATCGTTCCATGGCAGTAGAGATGATTGCTCTGGAATAATAGATAATATTGCCGAGATGATGTTTGATACTGCTGATGATCATTTTTCTTTTTTAAACAAAAGAATCAGCCACTTGAATTCAGACATCGAGAAATTGGAAGAAGAAAGCAGACACTATCAGGAAATGCGTATCAAGACAGGAAACTCCAATTATCTGGATATGGAAAAGGAAAAGAAAGCAGAGATAGTGAAAAAGATTAGGGAAAAAAAGAGGATGGAAGATCTTGTAATCAGCTTCCAATATTATATTTGCCCATAATTAGGGCATTGGCAAAAGCCCCTTTCAAAGGAAAGGGGCTTTTATTGTTTATTTTTAATAAAAATCATGATTTTGATACTAATATATCCCTTTTTGATTTTAGATTAGGTGCTATTGACAAATATTAAATAGTATGATATATATAAAATAATGCTATGCCTATGTCCAGGCTAACCTGGCGGGAAAAAAGTTAGCATTGCTTCCTACCTTTATTAAAAATAAAGGAACCATGGAAGAAAAGGAGAAAAAATGGCAAAGGCCGCGCTCATTATCAATGAAAAATTTGATGAAAAAGAACTTTTAGAAAAAGGAATTTCAGTGAGAAAAGATGAAAACGGGAATCCAATCCATTCTGGTTATCGCGGAGCATTGATTTTTGGAGAAGCGAGTTTTGCATATGAAAATTTTGAATATGTTGATAAGAACGGCAAAATTTTTCATGCAGTGACTACAAAAAATGAAATAAACGGACCAGACGATGAGATAAACCTTACCGTGGAATTAGTCCCTGATGAAGAATTCCAATCTTTGAAAAAAGATCCAAAATTCGGGAAATTCTTCTTCGTAACAGCCACAGAAAAAACAGAAGAAATGATAAAGAAATGTGAAGAAGAAACAGAAGAAGAAGTAGGGGAAAATTTCATAGTTGGAGAAAATGATCATGGTCAAATTTCCTCTGGAACAAACGAATCGGTATACGTTACCAAAAATGGCACGTTCATCGTTTCTGTTGTAAGAGTCTTCAATGATACGAAATCTGGAGTGGCGGTGGCAATGGTCGGCCTTAGAAATAAAGACAGAGAAGAAATTCCAGAAACAATTCCCACTGTTCAAGACATAAATAATTTCTTGAAAAGAGCCAAGGAATTGAGAAAAAAATGGCTTTTTGAAGAAGGCATAAATTGATCAACTGAGAAATCTGATCTGAAAGGAGAAAAAATGCCAGTTTCCATTTACGCCCAAGGAGATTATAAAGAATTAGTTCCATTAAATGAACTGCCTTCAGAAATCTCTGAGAGCTGGCGTATAATGGAGCTGATAGTAATGGCTTTGAAGGTATCTTACTATAATCCTTTCACTCAAAAGATAGAAAATGATGCAAAGATAGAATATAAAATTGTTTTGGAACCATATTATTCATCTAAACAAGTAACTATTCTATCTAAAACAGCTGGTCGGGAATGGCAGGAAATAATTTATACTATTCCCAAGAAGAACAGTCAGAAGAAGAATTTTTTTGCAACGCTTCATACTCCTTTTATCTCTGAGGAGATAATCTCAGAAACAAAGGAACTGGAAGTGTTGGCAAGGATATTCTCCAAGCAAGACAAAATTGTCTTTATTGATTATGGTGAAGTCCAATTCAATACAGCAAGGATGGATTCTGTTAACACTTTTCATACCGAGTTGGGAGTATCTTCTAACTATTCGTCCTTAAAAGAGAGTTCTTGGAAATAAACATCAAAAAGCCCCTTTCAAAAGAAAGGGGCTTTTATTATATATATTTTGAAAAAGGGTAGTATTGACAAAATAGAGATAGTATGATATAATTAATATATAACAATATCTGTCAAAACTTGTTCAAATACCCCACAATCAGCGGCTGGGACAAGGCAAAACAGATAGCAGTACGTTATAAATTAAGGAGGATGATAGAGATGATAGATATGTTGCCCCATATGTTGCCCCGGGAAATTGAAGAACCTTTTGTTTTTGATAGAATAAAGATGTTACCCAGAGAACTTACCGTTACTGCAGACGACAAAAAGTAATAGCAATAGGGTTTATTATAGATATTAATAAACACTAAATCCTAAAGCAGGAGAGAATTCTCTCCTGCTTTTTTTGTTTGACAAAAATAAAGAATCGGCTATGATAATATCAGACTAAAATAGTCTGATATTATATTAAAGAAGATGAATATACAGAATGAAACTTTCAACTAAAACAACATACGGAATTAGGGCTATGATATTTCTGGCAAAAAAAGGCAATAAGCCTACAGCCTTAAAAGAGATTTCTAAAAACGAGAAAATACCTTTCGCATATTTGGAGAAAATAATAGGAATACTTGAAAAGAAAGGGCTTTTAAGGGCAAAAAAGGGTCCTAATGGAGGTTATTGTTTAGCAAAGCCTAATATTACCTTATCAGACATAATAGCTCCTTTAGAGGGAGATATTATGAAATGCATTTCTAAGAATTGTGCTATGAGATGTCAGTGTCAGACTTATGATATTGGTTTAAGAATTCAGAAAGCTGTATATAAGGAATTAAAATCAATAAAACTTTCTCAATTAGTGAAATGATTTTGTAAAATATGAAAACAATAAAAAATAAACAAAGAATATATTTAGATTATGCTGCAACAACTCCGGTCGACCCCAGAGTAATTAAAACAATGTTGCCATATTTTAATGAATATTTTGGCAATCCAGCTTCAATGCATTATTTAGGCAGAAAGTCTTTTGATATTTTGGAAAAAGCAAGATTGGAAATATCTAAAGCTATAAATGCGCTTCCTCAGGAAATATATTTCACGGGATCGGCGACAGAAAGCAATAACTGGGCATTAAAAGGGATAGTTGAATCTTTTATTAAATCTGGAAAAAAACAAATCCATATTATTGTGTCATCAATAGAACATGATTGTGTTTTAAATACTGCCAAATATTTGGAAAATAAAGGCATTGGCGTCATATATTTAGAATCTGATAGCAAAGGGTTTATTAATTTAGATCAATTGAAAAAATCTATCACTGCGGACACAGTTTTAGTTTCTATAATTCATGGGAATAATGAAATAGGAACAGTTCAGGATTTAAAAGCTATTTCAGAAATTTGTCATAGTAAAGGAGTATTGTTTCATACAGATGCCGCTCAAAGTTTCACTAAAATTCCTATAGATGTCAGAAAAATGGGGATAGATATGCTGACAGCTTCAGCTCATAAGATTTATGGATTCAAGGGCGCGGCATTTTTGTATTTGCGTCAAGGTATTAAAATTGAGCCATTATTGCATGGAGGTGGGCAGGAAAAAGGCATGAGATCATCGACTGTTAATATGCCAGCGATAATAGGATTTGCCAAAGCAACAGAAATAGGAATAAAAAACATGGCAAAAGAGAGCGCTAAGCTTTCAAAAATGCGTGATTGGACGATTAAAAAAATTATCAAAGAAATTCCAAAATCTTTTTTGAATGGAGATTCGATAAAGCGTTTGCCTAACAATATTAATATGGGATTTTTGGGAATTGAAGGTGAATCGCTTTTGATGGAGCTTGATCAAAGAGGCATAGCGGTTTCGACAGGATCAGCTTGCTCTTCTCCTAAATTGGAGCCAAGTCATGTTTTGCAATCTTGCGGATTGTCTTATGAAAAAATGCATGGATCGATAAGAATAAGTATAGGAAGATGGACAACAAAACAGCAGTTGGAATATTTCGTCGAGGAATTAAAAAAGTCGGTTGAAAAGTTAAGAAAAATAAGCCCGCTTAAATAATTTAATTTTATGTACTCAGAAAAAGTTCTAAAATATTTTAAGAATCCGAAGAATATCGGAGAGATAAAAGATGCCGATGGAATCGGAAAAGTAGGCAATGTTGTCTGTGGCGATATTATGCATCTTTATATCAAAGTAAAAGACGGAATCATCTCTGATGCGAAATTCAAGACTTTTGGTTGTGTTTCCGCTATTGCTAGCTCGAGCGCTGCGACAGAACTTGTAATAGGAAAAAGCATTGATGAAGCTTTAAAAGTAAGCAAAGATGATATCATAGATTCTTTGGATGGTTTACCGCCTCAAAAAATTCATTGTTCTGTTTTAGGAATAGAAGCTTTGCATGAAGCGATTTATGATTATTTATCAAAAAATAGATTAGAAATTCCCGAATGGCTTGAAAAAAAACACCAGCGCATAGAGGTTGAGAAAAAACTCATAGAGGAAAAATATGCAGAATACAACAAAACCCAAGGGAAATAAAAAAATAATTGTCGGAATGTCAGGAGGAGTGGATTCTTCGGTTGCTTTGATGTTGCTTAAGAATCAAGGCTGGGAACCTATTGGAGTATCGCTGAAGCTGCCAGTTTGGCAGAGCAAAAAGAATTGCCTCAAAGAAAATGTTTGTTGCACCCAACAGTCTTTTAGAATTGCCAAGGATATTTGCAAAAAAATGGGAGTTAAACATTTTATCGTTAATGCTTCAAAAGATTTTAAGGAAGAGGTGATAAATTATTTTATTTATGAATATAAGAATAATCGTACTCCTAATCCATGCGTTATTTGCAATAGAGTTTTAAAATTCCAGAAGTTATTCGAGGCAGCTAAAATTTATGGCGCTAATTTTGTGGCAACTGGTCATTATGCGAAAATAAAATTTGACCAAAAAACAGGGGAATACGGATTGTGGCAATCAAAAGATCAAAATAAAGATCAGACATATTCTTTATCAAATATTAAGAGAGAGTGGTTAGAAAGGATTGTTTTTCCATTAGCGGATTTTAAAAAAGAAGAAGTTTATAAAATCGCCAAAGCTCAGGGTTTTAATTATTTTGAGAAGCAGAAGCAAAGCCAAGATTTTTGTTTTGTCGCAAATAAATCATTTCCTAACTTTTTGGCAAAAGAGATTGGGGTACATCCTGGGAATATAATTGATAAAAATGGCAAGATTCTTGGCAGACATAAAGGACTTCATTTTTACACTATTGGCCAGCGTAAGGGAATAGGATTATCAGGTGGTCCTTATTTTGTTGTTGATTTTGATCAATCAAGCAATTCGCTTATAGTTTCCAGCAACACCCAAGACTCATCAAAAAAGGAGATTTTACTCGATAATTGCAATTTTTTAGTTGATATTAAATTTCCGATGAAATGTCAGGTCAAAATCAGAGCTAGATCTGAATTATTTGATGCTAAGATTTTAAAAGTTGATGAACCGGGAATGTTTAAAATAGTTTTTTTAAATATTTCAGATGCTCCCACTCCAGGACAATATTGCGTTTTTTATAAATCAGGCAGATGCTTGGGTGGAGGCAGGATTAGGAGTCTTTAAGAGCGTTGGAACCAATAAAATACTTTGTTATAATAAATAAAATATGGAAAAAGAAAAATATAATAAAGATACAAAATTAGAAGAAGTAATAGGCTTTGGAGAAATATTAAGCCAATTCGGAGTGCCTTGCATAACATGCCCTTTTGCTAAGCAGGAAATGGATAAATTGTCTTTGGGGGATATATCTCATATGTATGGTGTTGATTTAGATGGCTTGTTAAAAGCCTTGAACAAAAAATCTTCTGGAAAATAAAAAAATAAAAATATGAAGATCATTATCAAAGCGACAAATTTTGATTTAACTCCTTCAATAGAAGGAGCTGTCCAAGAAAAACTTGGAGCATTGGAAAAATTCATACCAAAGGGAACTGAGCCTATTGAAATGAGAGTTGAGGTTGGATTACCAAGCTTCAAACATCAGAGCGGGGAAATATTCAGGACAGAAGCGAATTTGAGAATCCATGCTGATATTTTGAGAACTGAAGCTTATGGAGAAGATTTGTTTGCTTCGATAAATCAGGTTAAAGATAATATGCAGCGCTTGATAGAGAGGTATAAAGGAAAACATCCAGATAGAACAAAGAAAGTCTCGGAAATTGATAATGATGATTTTAAAAAACCGTTCTGAGAAAGAACGGTTTTTTTAATACATTTGATATTTTTTCCCCTTATAGTCCTTGAATTCTTTTTTATCGAATTCCCAAAAATTTTGCGGTACTGGAATCTTGCCGTATCCGAAAGGAGTGTCTATTACATGTTTAGGCAGAGCTATACCCGAGAGTTTAGCTTGCAATTTTGTCATAATCTCTATTTCTTTTTCTATTGGGACTATAAAATTTTCTAATCCTTTGACTTTATCGCATCTGTGTATGTAATAAGGAATAGCTCCAAGCTCCGATAAGCTGCAAAAGAGCTTTTCTAAGATTTGCGCAGAATCATTTATTCCTTTCAAAAAAACAGTTTGCGTAAGAACGATTATATGATTTTCTCTGCATTCATTTATTATTTTTTTTGCTATCGGAGTCAATTCGTCAGGATGATTTATGTGGAAGGAAATGTAGATTGTTTTTTGTGATTTTTTTAATGATTCAAAAAAATTCTTATTAAAGACATCTGGAGCTGAGAGTATTGCTCTGGTATGTATTCTGATTATTTTTATTTGCGGAATTTTTGAAAACGTTTTTATGGCATAATCAAGATTGTCCGAAAGCAATGGATCGCCGCCAGAGAGTATTATTTCATTAATATCGGGAGCAGTTCTTATATATTCTGCCATTTTAGATATATCTTCTCTTGAAGTAGAATAATTTTCTATTTCATTTTGGAATCGTTTGCGCGAGCAGAAAGAGCAGTAAGCTCCGCATTTTTTTGAAAGCATTATTAAGGCTCTTTTAGGATATTTATGAATTAATCCTTTTGTTTTGAGATATTTGCTGTCTTCTTGCAATGGATCATTTGAATCATTGCATACAGGGTTTAAACCGCAAAAAAACTGCTTTTTGACAGCAGGGCTTTTTTTAATCAGCTCAGCAAGGTTTTTCGATATTTTTTTCATTATATTTTTATAATATTTTTTCTATAAAAAATCAATATTTAACAATGATTGACAAAATGTAATTTTGAAGTTATAAATAATAATGTTTGGAATAGAACATTTTCAATTTAAATAATTTTGAATAAATATTAAAAGAAGGGGGTTGGTTCTCAAGCATTAAATATCTGATTTTAAACAAAAAAGGAGGATTAATGGCGACGAGTCAAATGTTTGTTGATCTTTCAAGTATAGGAAAAAACAGTGGAGTTTTTTTTCCGAAAATCGAAGGTATTGTGGAAAATTCTATCCAAGTAGAAGTAAAAAATTGCGAAATAATTTTTAATAGTTCGGGGAAAATTCCTATTACTAGGATAATCGCGGATTTTAATAAATTCGGGGGAAAAGAGAAAGAAGGCAAATTCCTTGGAGTCAATATACACCATGAGAAACGAGTTCCCATTCCAAACAATATTAGAAACAAAAAATTGGATATTTCTTTTAAAGTGATCAATAAAAAGGAAATAGAAATTTTCATTTGTTGTCAGAGACTGGATATTTAGAGTTTATAATGGAGCTTGCAAAAGCTCCATTTTTTTAATTCAAAAAATTGCTATAATTCAATTGATGCTTATCAAAATAAAAGTTTTCCCAAATTCGAAAAAACGCGAGATTGTGAAAAAATCAGAAGATTCTTTTTTAGTATTCGTAAAATCAAAAGCAAAAGAGAATCAGGCAAATTGTGAAATGCTTGAATTCATTTCTGATTATCTTAAAATTCCGATTTCGAAAATAAGGATAATAAAAGGAGCAAAAGAGCCTAATAAAATAATTCAAATCCCATGATGAAATTCATTCTTTTTTCATTGGCGTTGTTGTTTTCAAATAATCATGGGCAAGATCCGGCAAATTTTTTTAAGGCGTCATTTAAAGATAATTCCATTATAACTCAAATGGTTCAAGATTTCTCCATACCCGAAATTTTGGAAGCCGACATAGGAAATAAACATTTTAATCTTTTGCAGGCAAAGACTTTAAACCAAAAGAAAATAGGTCTTTCCGGAAGAGAATCTTTGCCCAAGGATTTTGGAATGATTTTTCTTTATGATAAAAAAAGTGTCAGGCAATTCTGGATGCAGGGAATGAATTTTCCTCTTGATTTTGTTTGGATCGATGGAGATAAAATAATTCAGATAAATGAAAATATAAGCATTCAAAATCTTCCTCCTCCAGAAACAATAGAATCTCAAGATCCTGCCGATAAAGTTTTGGAACTTAATGCTGGAACTTGCAAAGAAAGCAATATTAAGGTAGGTGATAGTATAAGGTTTATCTATGATTGAATTTAAGATTTTAAAGAAGTCTAAAAAAAGCAAGGCCAGATTAGGGATTATAAAAACTCCTCATGGGGAAATTCAAACTCCTTGCTTGGTAGGAGTGGCCACTCAAGCAGCTGTAAAGGGTCTTACATCTAAACAAGCCAAAGAAGCAAAAAGTCAGCTTCTGATTTGTAATACTTATCATCTTCATATAAGACCTGGAGAGGATTATGTTAAAAAAGCTCAAGGATTGCATAAATTTATGGATTGGCAAGGAGGGCTTATGACTGATTCTGGCGGATTTCAAGTTTTCTCTCTCGGGTTCGGAATGGATTATGGAGTAGGAAAAACTTTCAGAGAAGATATTGATTCTGCTAAAAAGGAGATAATTTTAGGACAACAACCTAAAAATATTAAGATAAGCAAAGATGGAGTATGGTTTAAATCTTATTTAGACGGAAGAGAAATTTTTTTAGGCCCTAAAGAATCTATGAAAATTCAGGAAAAGCTTGGAGCGGATATTATTTTTGCTTTTGATGAATGCACTCCGACTCTTTCTAATTTCGAGTATGCTAAAAAATCGATGCAAACAACTCATGAATGGGCAAAACAATGTTTGAAATACAAGAAATCAAACCAAGCTCTTTACGGAATAGTCCAAGGATCCAAATTTAAAGAATTGCGGGAAGAATCTGCGAAATTTATTGGATCATTGCCATTTGATGGATATGGCATAGGCGGAGATTTAGGTGAAAGCAAAACAGGTACTGATCAAGTTTTGAAATGGGTTATTCCTTATTTAGATGAAAAAAAGCCTAGGCATTTGTTAGGAATAGGAAAGATTGAAGATATGGAATTGATAATAAAGAATGGCGTTGATACTTTTGATTGTACTGTTCCAACTCATTATGCAAGAAGAGGTGTTGTTTTTACCAGCCAGGGGAGAATTGATATAGAAAAGACCAAATATTTGAGCGATAAAAATCCTTTAGATAAGAAATGTAAATGTCCTGTATGTCAGACTTATAAAAGAAATTATTTATGCCATTTATTCCGAGCTAAAGAATTAATTGCTTTCCAGCTTTTGACTATGCATAATCTTTATTATTTTAATTCCTATGTTGAAAATCTCAGGGAAAAAATAAAAAAGGGATTGCTTTAATCCTGCTATGGAAAAAAAACGTGACGAAAAGAATATATTCTCATTAATACAGAATAGAGCTGTGGGGATTATGCCTACAGATACTGTTTATGGATTAGTAGCTAGTGCTTTGGATGAAAAAGCTGTATCTAAAATATATAAAATAAAAAAACGTGACGAAAAGAAGCCTTTTATCATATTGATTTCTTCTTTTAAAGATCTCGAACTTTTCGATATAAGATTGGAAAGAAAGATTTTGAATATTATAAAAAAGATTTGGCCTAATAAAGTGAGTGTTATACTCCCGTGTAAAAAGAAAAAATTTTTTTATTTGCACAGAGGTAAGGGGAGTTTGGCTTTCAGAATGCCAAAACAAAAAAAGCTATTAAATATTTTGAATAAAACAGGGCCTTTAGCAAGCACTAGCGCTAATCTTTCAGGTCAGCTTCCAGCAAAAAATATTAAGGAGGCGGAAAAATATTTTGGAAGAAAAGTTGATTTCTATATTGATGGAGGAGAATTGAACAATACTCCATCGACTATAATTTCAATCAAAAGGAATAGATTTTTGATTATTCGAGATGGGAGCGTAAATATAGATAAATTTTTTAAAACTTCGATTGAAAAATGAATTATGCTATCATAAGGCATGATTCAAAAAGGCTTGGCAGAATTTACTCTTGATTATGGCAAATGCCCGCCATGGCTTTTTGAGCGGATGACTAAATTGGGAAGTGAAATGACTAAGGCTATCATCAGCCAATACGGTCCGGAGGAATTTATAAAAAGAATCTCAGATCCAGTATGGTTTCAATCTTTGGGAACTGTTTTGGCTTTTGATTGGAATGCTTCTGGATTGACTACAATTCTTACAGCGTCTCTCAAAGAAGCTATCAGAGGGCAAGAAAAAGATTTGGGGATTTTTATTTGTGGAGGTAAAGGAAAAACTTCAAAGAAAACTCCAGATGAGATTATGAATTGGGGTGGTAAATTGTCATTGCCAGAGAATTCTGTTAATAAACTTGTTTATAATTCTAAGATGTCGGCAAAAGTCGACAGCGCAATGATTCAGGATGACTATCAGATTTATCATCACGCTTTTTTCTTTTCTGAAAAAGGAGCTTGGTCTGTTGTGCAACAAGGAATGAATATTAAAAGCCAAAGCGCGAGAAGATATCATTGGTATTCTGACAAAATCAGCGATTTAATTTGCGAACCTCATTCTGGAATCAGTAGCCAGGTTATGCATGAAGCTTTGAATTTGACTGCTCAAGAAAGCGGAAAAAATAGACAATTAAGCGCGGAATTTGTTAATGGCAGTTATTTGGAGTTGATGAAAGATATAAGAATAATGCGTAGACATTGCTCTCCTCAAGTTATGACCTTAGGCATTGAAACTTCAAAGAATGGACAAATGTCGTTTTTAAAATTAGGAGATAACAGTACTGATTTTTATAGTCACAACATAGAGAATCAAGATTTTTCCAAGAGCAAATATTTGGAAAAGATTTTATATTATCTTTGCCAAGAGAAGCCAGAGAATTACGAAAAGCTTTTATCAAAACCAGGAGTTGGACCAAAAACTTTGCGGGCATTGAGCTTAGTGGCTGAATTGATATATGGAGCTAAACCTTCTTATAAAGATCCTACGCGTTATTCTTTTGCTCATGGAGGAAAAGATGATATTCCTTTTCCTGTTGATTTAAAGACTTATGACCAGACTATAAATTTTTTTGAGGATATTGTTGGAAAAACAAAGATTCCAATTCTGGAAAAGGATAAGATTTTAAAAAGGATAAAAAATAAAAATTAAAATCCCTTGCAAAAGGGATTTTAATTTTTATTGGCATTGACTGAAAGTTTTTCCGGAATTTATTTTTTCATCTATTAAACTTTGTAATTCAGAATAATTTTGTTTTTGGTAATATTCGGGGAGTCTCGCCCAGAAGGGCATGCTTGAAACGCCTTGCCTTGAATATATTATGATTCCTTTATAACAGCCTCCCAGTGTATAGCATTTTTCTTCTTGGGCTAAAACTTTTTGGCTTCCTTTCATATAGAAAGCTTTTATGCAATATGTTTTTCCCGGATCTCCTAAGTCGTTAGCAGCTATTGTTTTTTGAAAATATCCGTTTGCTTGCGCTTGGTTTGCTTGGATTTCTTTTGCTTGATCTTGTTTATCTTGTTCATAGATTATGAAACCAACATCTGCTTTTCCATATCCAGAGAAAAGATATCCTCTTGCTAAGAATGATGACAGTGTTTGGTAATATAATCCTATCGTTTGTATTTTATATTGTCTGTAATCATCAGGAATTTGGCAGCTTATATTTTTAGAATTTAGTCTTGTGCATTGTAATTCTGAAAAGCTGCAGCCTGTATAAAAATCTCGATCAGAATTGACGCAAACGCTATAATATCCTTTTTCTCCGCAATATTGGAATTTATCCTTGAAGATATTTTTATAATCTTGGCAGCTCTTTTTTTGAGGTTGTGGATCTGGATTCTGACCAGGATCTTGTTGCTCAGGATCCGGATTAGAAGCAGAGCAAGATATCGGATTTACAAAAACTTTTTCAAAAATTTTTGTAGCTTGTGCTCCTGAGAAATTATAAGTTACTTTTGATTCCGGATAATCATTTGTTAGCTGGTTGGTCGATCCATCTGCAAATTTTATTTTATATTGAATTGTTCTTGTCCCATTATTCATGTTTCCGATACTCCAGACTAATAATCTGGAAGCTTGTCCTTTATGAGGCCAATAATAGGAAACAATAGGGCTTGCTGAATTGCTGATATAATTTGTATTTGCTGCTAATGCATCATAGACGACTACATTTTGGCAATAAGAGCTTTTGCAATTTATTCTTATTTGAATATCTGCTGTTTGGCATTCTGTCCCAGCTGTGGCTGTTTTTGATATTTCGATTGCTTCATTCTGGCTTGGTATTGATCCTTGGTCTGTTGTAAAACATTTATCCTGATATTCCGAAGCATAATATCTTCCAGCCGAGTTTTCTCCATATGCCCTTACACAATATTTAGTATCAGATAATAATCCATTTCTTGGGAAATTATTGTAATAAAAATATCCATTATATCTTCTTGAATATTCAGAAATCAATTCTTGTTCACAGGAAAATCCGCTTTCATATCTATAAAGGCAGAATCCTACCTTAGCTGTCATGTATGATCCTATATAATCTACATATCCCGAAAAATTAGCAATAAGAGTATTAGGATAATAAATTGCATTCATTGTTCTCACTTGAGGGAGGTATGTTGATGGAGTTCCTGGGTTGTATGGAGGCTGATAATAATCATATCTAGTTGTAAAACATTTATCATAATATGCTAAGGAATATTTTTTTCCATATTCATTTTCTCCATATGCTCTTACGCAATATTGCGTATTTCTTTTCAAATTTTGTGTAGAATAGTTTAGATATGAAAAATTTCCTAAAGAAGATTGAAAGGCATTTGCCGTTAATTCGCTGACGCATGAAAATCCATAATTTTTTTCATAAATGCAAAATCCGGTTTTAGCGTATCCATAATTTCCAGCGCTTGCCAGATATCCATAGAGAGAAATTTCATCATTGGTACTGTTATAATAAATATTTTCTGTTCTTGTTTCTGGGTAAGTATAAACTGTGGTTGGAGGAGTATAAGATGATTTTGTCGTAAAACATTTATCCTGATATTCCGAAGCGAATTGCTTGGCATATGAATTTTGCGCGAAAGCTCTGACGCAATATTGAGTTCCTGATTTCAGAGATGCTGTTGAAAAATTAGAATAAGTAAAACTTCCTGCATAATATTTATTGTATTCAGAAATTAATTCTTGCTGACAATAGAATCCATAATTTTTTTCGTATAAGCAGAATCCAGTTTTGGCTGAGTTATCATTGCCAAGGTTTGAAAGATATCCAGAAAAATCAGCGATATTGGAATAACTGTTATAAGATGCATTACTGGTTATTACTTGAGGGTAAGTAATAGTTGGATTTTGAGGATATGTCGGATACACCGGAGGGGTTGGTTGAACATAAATTGGTCTGGTAAAAGTTTGTTCATATCCATATCCTGTTCCAGCGTTAGTTTGAATTCTTGCTCTATATCCGAAAAGCGTAGCATCGGTCTGAGGGTAATTAGTGGTTATAGTGAAATATCCAGGAGAATAAACAGTTTTGTTGGCAGTGATAAGAGAAGCAGCAGAAGAACCAGTTTGTTTTTGCCAAATTTCAAAAGATACTTGGGCGCTTGATGCTCCTCCAAGGCTTGAGACATATCCTTGCAGTGTCACATCAGAATAAGTCGGATTAGCTGAAATAGTGTTTACGCTGGGCGTTTGGTATGATGGCTGGCTTGGATATGAAGGGTATGATGGAGATGTGTAAGAAGAACATTGATTGTATTTATATCCAAGTATTCCTATGTCATCTATATATCCCATGGCATCTTGAAGCGATCTATACCCTTGAATCGAGTTAGGGTCGCTTGAGCCTATGCCCATAGTCCATACGCTTTGCTTTACAGCTTCATTATAACTTTGATAAATTGTTGCTCCTTTGTGGCAGTATGCATGCGTTTGTAACGGCAAAACAATAAAAAAAGCAATAATAAAAATTGCTTTTAAAAGCTCGCCAAAGGAAGTTCTTTGTTTTTTTGCTTCCATAAAAATGTCCCGCTAATAGGGTTTGTTATTTAAAAGGCTTTTTAGCCTTTCTGGCATCCTTGCCTATAGGATAGTGATCGTATACTTTTATGTCAAGCGATTTTTGACATTGCAGTTTTGCAGAATTGTTTTAAAATTATATTAATATGAAATGCCCTAATCATTCCTGTAATAAGGAAGATTTAAAGAAAATAATAATTGCTGGCATAGAAGCTGACTATTGCCCAAAATGTTTTGGCATGTGGTTTGAATCAGGAGAGCTTGATTCGGCTAAAGACAAAAAAGATTTTTCTTTAAGATTTATAGATATTGATTTATGGAAAGACAAAAAAGATTTTCGAGCCAGTCAGGAAAAGCGGATTTGTCCAAAAGACAGGTCTTGGCTTTATCAAGTTGAATATTCTGATTCTGATATTAAAGTTGATGTTTGCAATTTATGTCATGGAATATGGTTAGACAGGGGAGAGTTCGAGAAGATAATCGATTATCTAAAGGCGCATGATAAAGAAGATTTGATGAAAAATTACAGTAAAGTTCTAGCGCAGGAAGCTTGGGAAGTTTTTTCTGGGCCAAAAGAATTAAGGGAGGAATTGATAGATTTAGTTTCTGTCTTAAAAATTTTGCAATATAAATTTATTGCTCAGAATGATTGGGTGAAGAGAATGATAATGGCGCTTCCGAAGTTATAACATCTGAATTCAATAATAAAAAAGCGTTAAGTTTTTTCTTAACGCTTTTATTTTTTAGTTTTCCGGGAAATCAGGAAAATCTGATTCGTCTATCTCTGCATCGATGATTTCTATCGACAAGAGATAAAACGATAAGAACATAGTTTTTGATTTGTTGTTGTCAATTATTATTTCTTTTGTTCCAGAATCTCCGGCTTTCCCTCGGACAGTTTCTTTTTTAGAAACGCCATTGCTTGCGCTCACTATGCATTCAAGACTTGATTGATCCGATGTCAATAAATATGAAAATTTTATTTTCAAATATTTTTTTGATATCTGGATAGTTGAATCATAGGTAGCTGTTTCACTTCCTGAGTTCGGTCTTAAAGAAAAATTGGTAACTCTTTTCGTTAAAGCATCTTGGTTTTCTTTGTCCTGGCGAATATATACAATTTTATTCGCTTGATCCCATTGGATTTCTGTAGAAAAGGCATCAGCTATGAAGCGCAAGGGGACCATAGTCCTGCCATTAATTATCTGGGCAGGCACATCTAATGAAATTGTTTTGCCATTTATTTTCGCTGTTTTACTTCCTATTGGGAGAATTATCTCCAATGAATAAGAAGCAAATACGATATTGGCGAAAAACAAGATAGCAAGTATGGCTGGCATCAGGAACTTAAAGAGATTTTTTTTCATTTTTCTTCTCCTTTCCGGATTCAAAACTCCAGATTTGATTCATAGGCTAATATCTGTAAAGAATTTAATTCTTTAGCTATGATATTGAGATTTATCTTGTCGGATGTTTTTTGGAAAGATATTTCTTTGATCCACAGATATGGAATTTTCAATTGATTTTCAGAGTATCCTCCTTTTGCTATTTGATCATGAGTAGAAGCGTCTTTTATATAATATTCCATTTCTGACTTTTGGTTTTTCCCTTCGCAGACTATAGTTATTTTTATATACTTCTTTGAAGTGGAAATTGACCAATTACTGCTAACTGGGATTTTGGAGATATCAGCTCTTATCTGATTATCGAATATTACTTCTTCTCCAATCTCTGATTGATCTTGCTGATTACTGCTTATAGTTATTTTTCTGGAGTGGTCGTTCCAATCAACTTTTAATCCAAAATTTTCAGCCACGAAGCGCAAGGGGACCATTGTCCTATTGTTTACAATCATAGGAGCAACATCCATTGCGACCTCTTTTCCATTTACATCAGCCATGGGATTCTCAATTTGCATTGTTATGATTAGTCCTTGAGCCATGGCAACATTGCAGAACCCTAAAATTAGGATTGCTGCTACCGCCAATGCTTTTTTAGATTTTCTCATTCTCCCTCCTTATTAAATTTTTACGGATTTGGCTTTTTGCCTTACCGGAGCAAAAGGCTTTTATTGCCTTATATAATAATTATATCACACTTTTTGTCATTTGTCAACTTGATTATTGACCTTTTTTTGCGTTTGCTGGATAATGATTTTGTAAGTATCTGCTAAGTTTTTGTATGGCAAATAACATTTCTTGTTTAATGCCTCATAACTTGCGAGGTCGGCTTACTAAAATATATTTTAAAAAATATGAGCAAGAAATTGTATGTTGGAAATTTGCCATATAATGTTAATGACAACGCTTTAAAGCAGAATTTTGAAGCTGCTGGAGCAGTTGTTTCAGCAACAGTCATTATCGACAAGATTTCAGGAAGATCTAAAGGATTTGGCTTTGTCGAAATGGGGAGCGATGAAGAAGCTCAAAAGGCAATTTCAATGTTTAACGGAAAAGAAATGGATGGAAGAGCTTTAGTTGTTAATGAAGCTCGTCCGATGGAAAAAAGATAATTAGATTTATCAATTTTAAAAAGCAGCCCGCGAGAGTGGGCTGCTTTTTAAAATTATGCCGTCGCATATCCCTTTATGGTTCAATTAAGTGTTTGTTTATAAATGCTCGACCAGAGCAGATTTTAGATATTTTTCAAATTCAAAAGCTCTATATTTATCTTCGATGGCAAAATAAAATTCTAAAGTCACAGGTAACCTATTTGTCGTTGCGGGCACCCGACTCTTTTGATGTCGTTCCAATCTTTCTTGGACATTATCAGTGCAACCGACATAATAACCATCTTTGCATCTTAGTGAATAGACGTAATACATAAAATTTGCAAAGGTTATTTTTCATATACCTACTGGCGGAGAGGGTGGGATTTGAACCCACGATACCTTTCGATATACTCGCTTTCCAAGCGAGCGCACTCGGCCACTATGCGACCTCTCCTTATAAATCCTTTTAATATCATAATTAAATTCATTTCAAAAAGCAATTGCTTTTGTTATAATATATTTATGATTGATAAAAATCACAGCAAAACAGAAAAATTGTTAGCTGATAAATGGTCTGACAGATATTTTTGCAAATTAGCGCTATTGGATCATTTAAGAGAATGTCTCGCCAAGGATAATCATTTAAAAGCTATAGATGCCGCTAAAACAGATAAAGGATATTTGAATTTAGATAAAGAGCTAATGGATCTCAAAATTATTTTAGATTTTTATTTTAATGATTCTAAAGAATTATATGAAAAGCGCCTTGCTAAATTCATTGAAAAAATAAAATAAAATTATGAATTGGATATTAACAGGAATCCTTATTTTAATAGCCTTGATAGTTTCAATTTTTTCTTCTTTGAAAAAGAGAAAGTTTGATTATTACGGTTTGTTTTCTATGGGGATTGTTTACATTCCATTGGGTATAGCAATAAAGAATTATTTTTTTTCATTGTTTGGAGCCATCTTGATGGTTATAGGCGCTTTAAATAAGAAGAAATGGGAGGGGCCTAAGCCTTGGGAACAATTAAGCCCGTTGGAAAAGAAAGGAAAAAGAATTATTTTTTTCATCATAGCAGGATTCTTGCTTTTAGGATTTATTATTTATTTCATTCAATTAGCTAATAATTGATTTATGCCTTCCTTGATAATCGATATAGAAACAATAGGAGAAGATTTTGACCAACTTGATTTAAAAACTCAAGAATCACTTACGAATTGGTTGAAAAAAGAATCTTTCAATAAAGAAGATTACAATATCGCGTTAGAGAATTTGAAAAATGGATTGGGTTTTTCTCCTCTTACAGGGAAAATAGTGGCATTGGGAGCGTTTGATTGTCAGACTAATAAAGGACAAGTTCTTTTCTCTGCTCCTGGAAAAAATATTTCCGAATTTTGCGAGGATAATATCTCTTATATTCCTGCCGATGAAAAAGAAATTCTGGAACGGTTTTGGGAAGGAGTGAAGAAATATGATCAGATAATAACTTTCAACGGAAGAGCCTTTGATATTCCTTTTATAATAATCCGTTCTGCTATAAATAAAGTTAAGATAAGCAAAAATCTCATGAGACAGCGTTTTTTAGCTTATCAACCTCATGATTGCAAACATATAGACTTGATGGATGAATTGAGCTTCTATGGGACAGTACGTAAAAAAGGGAACTTGCATCTTTTTTGTCGCGCTTTTGGAATAAACAGTCCGAAAACAGGAGGAGTGACTGGAGATGATGTCGGGCAATTATTCAAACAGGGAGAATTTTTAGAAATCGCCAAATATAATGCCAGGGATTTAGAAGCGACATTGGAATTATTTGATTATTGGTGCAAATATATAAATGTTTTTTAAAATAAAAAATAAAATCATGGAGAATAAAAAAATTTTTTGGGCAATATTGGGAATAGCAGCGATTATTGCTTTAGTTATCTTTTTCCTTCCTAAAGAAAACAATAAAATAGGGCAAATTTTGGAAATAGGATCTAAATCCGAAAAAGAAAGCAAAATGCAGCTTATTGCAATAAATGAACAGACACCATTATATAAGGCTAATGCACTATATCCTCGTTTTTCTGGAATTGACGAGAGTTTTAATAAAATAATAAAAGACGAAGCAGAGAATGCATGGTTGGATTTTAAAAAAATCACTCAAGAAAATTGGAATGCTTTAAAGGATACTGAATTCGGAAACCAAAAAAATGGCGATAATCCCGCAGAACCTTTTGAATTTGATTTGAGTTGCGATATAATTCAGCAAACAGACGACTATGTAAGTTTGATTATGCGATATGGAGGTTATCCTGGAGGCGGAGCTCATGGATATCAAAATTTGATTACATTCACTTATAATGTGAAGGATAAAAAGATTTCAAAACTTTCTGATTTTTTTTCAGGGAAAGCTGATTACTTGGAAAAAATTTCAAAAGTTGCCAGACAGCAATTGATAGAACATTTCTCAGAAGACATTCAAGATGAACAGGGCTTGGGATATGTTAAAGAAATGATAGATATGGGCACTGAACCAAAAGAGGATAATTTTAAGAATTTCACGATATCTCAAGATAAAATTATTACCATTTATTTCCCGCAATACCAAGTGGCTCCTTATGCCGCCGGGGAACAAAAAATAGAAATTAATTTAAATAATGAAATATGAATAAAAGACAAATAATATTGGACATTGCTAAAATATTAGCCTGCGCTTATGCGATTTTTATTGGCTTGTTCGCTTTGGATTCTTGGGGAGATTGGAGAGGATTTATTATCCATTTGATCCCATCTGCCATAATAATCGTCGCTTGTCTGGTAGCTTGGCGCGATGAAAAAAAGGGAGGTATATTGTTTTTCATATTAGGAGCGCTATCCACGCTTTATTTTAAAACCTATAAAGACATGAATATTTTTCTCATTATTTCTCTCCCTTTGTTTTTTATAGGTTTATTGTTCTTTTTTAATTCTTATGGCAGAGATACAGAAAAAATAAAATAATATAGTATAAAATTATGGATAATATCAAAAAACAGTTTTATGTATTGCTTTTAGGAACAATATTTGCTTGGGGCAATTTTATCTATGAATTTATCAATTGGCAGAAAGAACAAGCTTGTACCACAGGTTGCTCTGCTGGAGCAGCGAATCCTTTCTTGACTCCATGCTTTTTTGGAGCATTATTTTTCTTGGCCGCGTTTTTATTAAATCTAAAAATAGGGAAAGAAAAAAATTAATTATGGACAAAGGAATAATAATTTTTTCTTTGATTCTTATTTTACTTGTTGTTGCTTATAATTTTGGTTTTTTGAAGCAACCCAAGATTGTAAATGGCAATGTTCTTCCGGGTAATATATTCGTAGATGGGAGATTTTATAATTTCAGAAATAATATGAAGATACCTGAAATTTTTGAAATAAATGGAAGCGCGAAAGGCAATTGGTTTTTTGAAGCAAGTTTGCCGATTACAATAGAAGACGAGCAGGGCAATGTTTTGGAAACTTTCACAGCTCAAGCTCAGGAGGATTGGATGACCAAAGATTATGTTGAATTTAATGCTAAGATAAATATCTCAAAACTTAATCTTTCATCTGGTCAGAAAATTTTTTTAGTTTTTAACAAAGACAATCCTTCTGGAGATCCCAAATTAGAAGACTCTGAAAAATTCCAAGTTATAGTTAAATAAATATTTAAAGATAAAGAACGGTTTTCCTTTAAAAGGCTTAGCCGTTTTTTTATTTTTTTGCTATAATTGATAAAAAGCAATATGTATAAATTAGTATTATTAAGGCATGGAGAAAGCCTTTGGAACAAGGAAAACAGGTTCACAGGATGGACCGACATAGATCTTTCTGAGACAGGAATCAAAGAAGCTAAAGAAGCAGGGGAAGTATTAAAGAAAGAAGGATATTCTTTTGACATTATATATACTTCTCTATTGAAAAGAGCTATTAATACTACAAAGATTGTTGTTAAAGAATTAGGCTTAGAAGATATACCAATAGTTTATGATTGGCATCTTAATGAAAAGCATTATGGCGTTCTTCAAGGAATGAATAAAAGAGAAACGGCTGAGAAATACAGTGAAGAACAGGTTTTGCTATGGAGAAGGGATTATAATACTCGTCCGCCGGAAATGCCACAAAAAGATCCTAATCATCCTATCCATGATCCAAAATATAAAGATTTGGAAGAAAAAGATATTCCTTCGACTGAATGTTTGGCTGATGTAGTTGCCAGAGTAATGCCTTATTATAATGATGTGATAGCAAAAGATATAAAATCTGGAAAAAAAGTTCTGATATCGGCTCATGGAAACAGCTTGAGAGCGTTAATTCAATATCTCGATAATATTCCCGAAGAAGAGATTGCGGTTTTGAATATTCCAACAGGAATTCCGTTAGTTTATGAATTAGATGATGATTTGAAACCTATCAAGCATTATTATTTAGGAAATCCTGAAGAAATATCTAAGAAAATAGAAGCAGTAAAGAATCAAGGGAAAGCGAAATAATTAAATGAAAAAGGAAATAAAAATAATTTCTTGGAATGTTAATGGTTTGCGGGCAATATTAAAAAAAGGGTTTTTAGAATGGATACAAAAAGAAAATCCTGATATCTTATGTCTTCAAGAAACAAAAATTAGCGCTAAGGATATTTTTAAGGAATTGGAAAAAATAAAAGGATATCATCATTTTTTTTCTTGCGCTGATAAATCTGGTTATAGCGGTGTAGCGATATTTTCAAAAATCGAGCCTAATCAAGTAATTGATGGATTTGGCATTAAAAAATATGACAAGGAGGGGAGAATGGTTATTGTCAGATATAGTAATTTTACATTAGCCAATGTTTATTTTCCGAACGGAAAATTATCTAACCAGAGATTGAAATATAAGATGGATTTTTACAGTGATTTTAGGAAGTATATAAACACCTTGAAGCTTCAAGGAGAAAAGGTTATTTTTTGTGGAGATGTAAATACAGCTCATAAGGAGATTGATCTTGCCAGGCCTAAGGAGAACTCAGAAATATCGGGTTTCTTGCCAAAGGAGAGGAAATGGATAGATGATATTATCAACGACGGATATCTTGATTCTTTCAGAATTTTTAATAAAAATTCTGGACAATACACTTGGTGGTCGCAAAGAACAGCAGCTCGTAAAAGAAACGTTGGCTGGAGAATAGATTATTTTTTTGTTGATAAAAGAATGAAGAATAAAATAGAGGATTCTTATATATTGAACGATGTGATGGGGTCAGATCATTGTCCAATTGCAATTAAAATCAAGATATGAAAAAATTTCCGAAAATAATTTTGACTGCGGCAATTTTTATATTATTTTTATTCTGGGTTCAAAATACTTCTTTTGACTCTTTTATAAAGAGCAAGGCTAAGATTGATGTAAAAAGAGCTCAAGATATAGCAATAAGTTATATAAAAAATCTTGATCAATACAAAAAATATGGCGGGAAAGATATATCGCAGATGTTTGATCCTATTGCAGAATGTCCTAATTGCTGGAGATTAGGATATGAGTTTGTTTTAGAAGAAAAGAGAGAAAATGATCTTCCTTTTAAAGGGAAAATAATAATCGAGCTTAAAGGGAATCAAATAAGTTCTGTGAAATATGAAGAAGTAAATGACCAAGGGAATCAAATAACAAATTTCCAGGAATGTATTAATAATCAATACCAGGAGCTCCAAGGAAATTGTTCGCGATGTCCTAAAAAATGCAAAACTATCGGTGGGGAGATTTTTATTCAAGAGCCAAATGATCCTATTTATTTGCTTTTAGAAGAAATAGAAAAAGATAATTCGATAGATTTCACAGAAATTCAAGATGTAAATTTTAATTGGAATTATTATGATGGTATAATGACGCAGAAAATAAAAATATACGGATTGGGATTTCATGCCCAAAATATTACAAAGAGCGCTGCTTCAATCGGTAGATATCTCAAAGACAAGGGATTTGCTTCCAATACTGATAATATTTCATCATCAGATTCGACAGGGTTAGAAGGATATCAAAAAGACGAAACAGTTTGCCTTGTGCAAGAGATTATAAACCAACAAATAGAAGTGTCTCCGACTCAAAATTCTCCGAGAAGCATCAAGATAAACTGCGGAATAATGGAAAATGATCAAGAAGAAGGAAATCAATAACAATGAGTAAAGATTTATTATTATTTATAGGATACATAGTTTTATTTTTAACGGTTTCATATATAGCAACTCCGTTTTCTTTTGATAAAGTCAATCCGGAAAAAGAAATCAATAATTTAATTGCAGAAAATGGAATCTTGCAAAGCAATTTTCCAGCTCAAGCATCGCCTGTTTTACAAAATCAATATCAAAATAAAAGGCAAGAATATATTGATGCAATAAAATATGGCGCATTATGGTTTTATAACAATCAAAACAATAATTTTCTGAATTATGAATATGATCCTTTAAATGATTCTTATGTAGAAGGGAAAGAAGAGTTGAGAGAAGTTGCGTCTCTTTGGGCAATTGCCAAAGCTGCTAATTTTACTAATAGAGTTGAATTCAAGAATTTGGCGCAGAAAGGATTCGCTTACTTCGAAAAGTATTTTAAATATGATAAAGAAAAAGATTTCTATTATTTGAATATCACCCCCGGAAGCACGAAACTTGGATATTCTGGGTTCATAATTTTATCTTTGTTGGAAATTGATCATCCTAAAAAAGATTTTTATCTTGAGAAATTTGCTGATGGAATAATCTATCAGCAAAAACCAGATGGATCGTTGGCCACTCATTTCTATTCAGATAAAGTGAGCAATGTTGATTATTATCCAGGAGAAGCGTTGATAGCCATTGCAAAATTGTATGAATACAAGCCTGAACAGAAATATCTTGATCTTTTGAATAAAGCTTTTAGCTATTATAAAAAATATTGGCAGGAGAATAAAAATACTCCTTTTATACCATGGCAAACTAGGGCTTATAATAAACTTTATAAATTTACCAATAGCCAGGAAGTAGCTGATTTTATTTTTGAGATGAATGATTATTTGATAACTTATCAGCCAAAATATAATTCTTGCAGTGATTTTGTTTTCAATCAGGGAATAATTATCGCAGTAAGAATGGAAGGCATGAATCAAGCTTATGAAATTGCAAAGATGATTGGCGATAAGCAGAGAGAGCAATGCTATGGGCAATATATAAAAGAAGGGGCTGATTATATAATGAGTCTTCAAGTTAAAAAAAGTCCTTTGGTTAAAATTAAAGCTTTAGGCGGATTCGGTCAAAATAAAGACTTTCCTCTTCAAAGAATAGATCGCAATCAGCATGCAATCATGGCTTTAATGGAAGCTTTGGAACTTGGCATTCTAAAATAAGATATGGATCAAACAATAAGCGCTACAAAATTATACGATCATTGCAAATGCCCTCATAAAGTTTTCAATGACGCTTTTGTTGATCATTCTCTGAAAGACCCAGTTGGAGAATTTACAAAATTACTTTGGGAAAAAGGAGCGACTCATGAAGAGAATATAATGAAGGATTTTCAGGATTTTTTGGATTTATCCCAAGGCACATGGAAACAGAGAGAAGAAAAAACAAGAATAGCTTTAAAACAAGGAGTTGATGTTATTTACCAAGGAATTATTAGTCATAAAAATCTTTTTGGGATTCCTGATCTTTTAATAAAAAATAATGATGGATCTTACATTCCTGTTGATATAAAGTCAGGGAGAGGATTGGAAGGAGGAGATGATATCGAGCCTGGAATATTAAGAGAGCATTATGCTATGGGATTAGCAGTTTATTTGGATATCTTAGAAAAACTTGGATATTCGAAAAAAAAGATAGGATACATTTATGATGTTGATATGGACAAGGTTATGTATCCTTTAGATACTCCGATAAGAATGAAAACAAGAGAGACATATTGGGATAGGTATTTAGTAAGAAAAAAGGAGATTCAGGATATTTTTGATGGGAAAATAAAAACAATTCCGGCGCTGGGAGGAATGTGCAAGCAATGTCCATGGTACAGTCTTTGCAAAAAAGATGTTTTTTTAAAAGATGATCTTACTAAGATTTTTTATATGGGGAGACGCGATAGAGATATTATAAATCGCGATTTAAAAATTTTTACAGTTAAGGAATTGGCAAATATCGATATTAAAAAAGTGATGGCCGTAAAGGAAGCCCAAGGATTTTTTGCTAATGATAGTTTTTTACGCGGGATTGGAAAAATTTCTTTTGAATCTTATGTCAGACGAGCTAAAGTTTATCAAAAAAATAGCAAAGATCCAGAAATTCATTCTAGCATTTCTTTTCCAGAAAAAAAATACGAATTATTTTTTGACATTGAAGACGATCCAATGCAGGATTTTATTTATCTTCATGGAGTTCTGGAGAGGTATGAAGGAAAGGAAAAATATCGCGCTTTTACAGCTAAGGATTTGAATCCAGAATCAGAAAAGAAAGCCTGGGCTGATTTTTGGGATTATATCAGATCTCTGCCTGAAGATGATTTTGTGATTTATTTTTATGGAACACATGAACCGACTGCCTATAAAAGATTGCAAGAAAAATATCCTACAGTTGTCTTACCTCATTATATGGATGAAGTTTTTTCTAAAAAATCGAAAAAAACCATCGATCTATATAATGATGTTATCTGCAAATGCACCGAATGGCCTCTACATAGCTACTCGGTAAAAAATATCGCGATGTTTCTTGGATTTCAATGGAGAGACAAAAATCCTTCTGGTGCTGATTCTATAGAATGGTTTAATTCTTATATATCTTCAAAAGACCAAAAAATTTTGGATAGAATTTTAGAATATAATGAAGATGATTGCCAAGCGATGCTTGTCATAAAAGATAGGCTAAAAGATTTATTTTCGGATTATGGAAAAGAATGAAAGCATAAAAAAATTATCAAAGATTCCGGGAGTGGGAAAAAAAGTGGCTTCCATGCTTTATGATATGGGCATAAGAGATGTGAATGATTTGAAAGGAAAAAATCCCGATGAAATTTATTGCAAGATGTCGGATAAATATGGAACATGGCTGGATAAATGTTTGCTTTATGTTTTTCGTTGCGCTGTTTATTATGCTCAGAATCAGAATCCTGATCCAGAAAAATTAAAGTGGTGGTATTGGAAGAAAAATAATTTTTAAGCATGGCTACCCAAAAACGATTGGATAAAATAGAAAAAATTTCCGAGTTGAGACAGGAGGGAATAATAGTTTTTGAGAATATTTCCGATCCTCATAATGCGCATGCTTCTTTTCGAAGTTGCGAGGCTTTCGGTTTTAAAACAGTTTATTTGGTTTTTGAATCTCAAGAGGAATTTAACCCTAAGAGGACTGGAAAACTCAGTTCAGCATCGGCTAATAAATGGCTTGATTTCAAGGTTTTTAATTCTGCTAAAGATTGCATAAAAGATTTAAAAAATAATGGATATAAGATTATTTCTACTTGTTTAGATAATGATTCAAAAAATTTATTGAATGTTGACTTTACAGATAAAAAAATCGCTATAGTTTTTGGAAATGAGAAAAAGGGAATATCTCAGTATTTTAAAGATGCTTCCGATATAAAGATACGGATTCCGATGTACGGAATGGTGCAGAGCTTTAATCTTTCGGTTTCTGCAGGAATAATTCTTTGGGAAGCAAACAGGCAAAGGGAAGCAATCGGAAGGGAAAATTTTTTAATAAAATCTGAAGAGCATGAAGTTGTTTGATTTTTGACATGTTAACAATTTGGCTTGACTGGTAATTATTCTTTTATTAAAATTACTTATTAGTAATGATTATTAATAAGATTTTAATAGTTTTTTATAAATGTTATAATTAAACAAAAATATGGATAAAAAAATTTTCCCTATAGTTATAATTATTATTTTAGTGTTAGTAATTTTAATCGGAGTAACAAAAAAAACGCCTTTATCAGAGAATAAAAAAGAAAATATTTCTGGAGAAAACCAGAAAAATGGACAAAAAGAAAATCAACCAGGCATTGCCAATCCTGCATCGCAGTTCTGTAAAGACCAAGGAGGTTCAATTGAAATAAGAACTTTAGATGATGGGAGCCAATATGGAGTTTGTATTTTTAAAAACGGAGTAGAATGTGAAGAATGGGATTTGTTTTCAGGAAGATGTAATAAAGATGGATCTGACTTTTGCGGAGAATCTACTTATGGAGCTTGTTCTGATGATTTAGATTGTCAGACCGACGGATGTTCTGGTCAGATATGCAAATCCAAGAAAGACGAATCTTTCGTCACTGATTGTCAGATAAAAGAATGCAACGACAGTAAAAAATATGGACTGTCTTGCGCTTGCCAAGAATCAAAATGCCAATGGAGTAAATAAAATAAAATAAAAAATATGCCAGAAACTTTAAAAAATTTAACCAAGGCTTTTATAGGAGAAAGCCAAGCGCGTAATAGATATACTTATTATGCGAAGATAGCTCAAAAGGAAGGTTATGAGCAGATAGGCGCTATTTTTTTAGAAACAGCCGAGCAAGAGAAAACTCATGCTAAAAGGCTTTTTGAACATATCCAAAAAATAAAAGGAGACATGAATGCAGTAATTGTTGAAGCTGAATCTCCTAATGTTTATGGAAATACGATAGAAAATTTAAAAGCAGCTATTTCTGGAGAACATCATGAATATACTTCAATGTATCCAGATTTTGCCGATATAGCGGATAAAGAGGGATATTCTGAGATCGCTTTAAGAATGAGGGCAATAGCAAAAGCTGAAGAACATCATGAGCAGAGATACAAGAAACTTTTGGAACAATTAGAAACCGGGACCATATTTAAAAAAGAAGATTCGCAGACAGTTTGGATTTGCAGGGAATGTGGATATATGCATATTGGAAATCAACCACCTGAAGAATGTCCATCTTGCGATCATCCTAAGGCATTTTACCAAGTTCAGTGCGAGAATTATTAAAAAGATTTACCGATTCATCCTGTGAAATATTAAATTTTTAGTTTTGTCTTTAAAATTATAATTTTGTACTTAATTATATGGCTCAATTAAAAAAAATATATAAATGTTCTATCTGCGGGAATGTTATAGAAGTTTTGCATGAAGGAGCTGGAACTTTAGTTTGTTGTGGTAAGGATATGGAATTATTAGAAGAAAAAGTTTTGGAGGAAGGCAAAGAAAAACATGTTCCAGTAGCAGAGAAAGGAGAGACTGGATTAAAAATAAAAGTTGGGAGCGTTCCTCATCCGATGGAAGAAAAACATTTTATTGAATGGATAGAATGTATGGATTGCGGTTGCCGCAAATTTTTAAAGCCTGGAGATGCGCCCGAGACAGAATTCTGCTGTTCTTGCGGATGCTCTGGGAAAGCAAGAATTTATTGCAATATCCACGGAGTTTGGACTAATTAACTATCTTTATAAACGGCTAAGACAACTTAGCCGTTTATTTTGTTGTAAACAAAGGATTTATAGCGAAACGGCTAAATGAATTTAGCCGTTTATTTTATAACTTATCTAATATTTTTAGTTCTAATTTTTTGGTAATAGTATCTAAAATAGCAAAAGTTGCCGCATAATTTATTCCTGCCAAATTTCCGGGGCAAGCAATGAAAGCGTTTCCTATTTGTTCCACCCATGGCTTATGCGTATGTCCATAGAATATAAAATCGCATTTTTTAGAATATGTTTGGGCTATGTCTCTGTAATGCGCAAAGGCTATATTTAATTCAGGCAAATCGAGTATTCCGGCATGAGGGAAAATTTCTGTCATAGGATTGTTTTTATATTCTGAAAAATCATTAGGCATGTCGCCATTGCCAAGGCTTAAATATATTTTGCTGTCAAAGTTTTTTAAAATTAGATCGAATGTTTCTTTGCGGCAAACATCTCCGCAGTGAATTATGGCGTCAAGATGGTTTTTTTTGGAATATTCAAGGAACTTTTTAATATTTTTTTCATTATCATGGCTATCTGAGATAACTGCTATTTTCATAATGGTTTTCTTGTTTTAGAGTTTTTTTTATTGTATCATAATTATACTTTAATTCTATGGCGTCATCTGTTTTGGACCAGATAAAAAGCCGACTGGACATCGTTGATGTTATTTCAGGGTATATTAAACTCAAAAAAGTAGGGGTTAATTATAGGGCGACATCGCCTTTTCATCAGGAAAGTAACCCTTCTTTTTTTGTTTCTCCGTCAAAACAGATTTGGCATGATTTTTCTTCTGGCATTGGAGGAGATATATTCAAATTCGTAATGGCGATAGAAGGAGTTGATTTTAAAGAAGCTCTTAGAATATTGGCAAAGAAAGCAGGAGTGGAGCTCAAACAGACAAAGCAATGGGAAAAGATAAAAACAGAAAAAGATCAATTTTATATAATTAATGAATTGGCAGCTCAATTTTTTGAAAAGCAGATGGATCAAGGAATGATAGGCAAGGCTGCCAAGCAGTATCTTATAAAGCGCGGTTTGACAGAAGAAACTATAAAAGAATGGAGGATCGGATATGCTCCTGATACTTGGAGAGGTTTGTCAGATTATTTAATCAGACAAAAATTTTCTGAATCCCAAATTGAACGCGCTGGGCTTCTAATACGAAGAGATGGAAATAAATCTTTTGATAGATTCAAAGGCAGAATAATGTTTCCGATAAATGACATCAACGGGCAGATAGCAGGATTCACCGGAAGAATTTTGAGTAAAAAGCAGGAAGAGAAAGGTATGGCAAAATACATGAATATACCTAACACTCTTCTCTATGATAAAAGTAAAATAATTTACGGAATAGATAAAGCTAAGATTCACATAGTGAAAGCTGACGCGGTTATTTTAGTTGAAGGGCAGATGGATGAATTAATGTCTTATCAGTCGGGAGTTAAAAATGTAGTTGCGATTTCTGGAACGGCTCTCACACCAAGCCATTTGCTTTCATTGAAAAGATATACAAAGAATCTAATAATTTCTTTTGACATGGATTTAGGAGGAAATTCTGCTACTGAGCGCGGAATAAAAATGGCTTTAGCCGGAGATTTTAATGTTAGAGTTGTAACAATGCCTCAAGGTCAAGATCCCGCAGATGTTTGTCGGGAAAGCCCGAATAAATGGATTGAAACAGTAGGGAAAACTAAATCGATAGTTGATTTTTATTTTGAAGTAGCCTTCTCTAGGTGGAGTCCTTTGGATATCGACGGTAAGAAAAAAATATCAGCGATGGTTCTTCCGATAATTGCAAAGATACCAAATCAAATAGAGCAAATGCATTGGGTGAGCGAGCTTTCAAAGAAGATTGGAATCAGAGATCAAGCTATTTTGGAAGAGCTGAAAAAATATCCCGTTCAAGAAGAAGACCAAGATTTATATTTTGATAAAAGTGAAAAAATTAATATCGCGCCTTTAATGAAAAGCAGGAGGCAGAAATTGGAAGAAAGAATTTTGGCCTTATTTTTGAATAATCCGGAAATTAGAGGAAATGCGAGCCAAGAGCAGAAAGATTCTTTTTCTTTGGAGAATCGAGATATATTGAATATAATAGAAACAAATGGAGAGATATCTAAAGAAAGAAAAGAATTTTTAGATCAAATAGCTTTTGAAGCTGAAATTGATCATGAACAAAACGGATTTGATGATCCAGGAGTTGAATTGTCTGAATGCTTGAAAGAACTTGCTATTATTGATACAAAGGATAAGATGGAAGAAATATCTAGGCAAATAAGGCAATGTGAAGATTCTAATGATTTTAATAAAGCTAAGGAGCTTTGCAAAGAATTGCAGGAACTTAGCAAAAAAATGATAAATTAAAACATGTCTAAAAAGAAAACCTCAAAGAAGCCTGCAAAGAGCAAGGTTTCCAAAAAGAAGTCTGTTAAGTCTAAACAGCCGGCAAAAAAAGCAAAGAAGAAAATTTTAAGAAAGAAAACAAAAACGGCCGTAAAAAAGCACAGCAGGAAAGAATCTGTAAAAAGACCTTCTAAGATTTTTGTTTTGGAAAAAGTTAATGAAGTTGTTAAAAAAGGGCTAACAAGAGGATTTGTAACTTTTGCTGAAATAATGGCTATGTTTCCTGATTTCCAGAAAGACATAGCAGGGCTTGAGGATCTCTTGGATAATTTGAAATTAAAAGGTATAGAAGTGAAAGAGAAAAGGGAGTTTTTAGAAATGAACCCTGAAGACACGCCAGGATTAGGAAAAAAGAAAAAAAAGAAAAAGCAGGTTGATTTGATCGGGCCGATTGATTCAGTGGAAATGTATTTAAAAGAAATAGGAAAGGTTCCGCCTCCGACTGCTGAACAGGAAAGAGAATTGGCAAAAAGGATTGAAAATGGAGATTTAGAAGCAAAGAAAAAATTGATAAGATCTAATTTGAGACTTGTTGTTTCGATAGCTAAAAAATATATAGATAGATCTCCTAATCTTACATTGCTTGATTTGATTCAAGAAGGAAATTTGGGTTTGATTAGGGCAGTAGAAAAATTTGATTGGAGAAAAGGATTTAAGTTCTCGACTTATGCTACTTGGTGGATACGCCAGGCAATTACCAGATCTTTGGCAGATGAAGGAAGAACTATAAGAATTCCAGTTCATATGATTGAATTGATAACTAAATTCAATAAAACCAAGCGTTGGTTGATGAAAGATCTCGGAAGAGAGCCTCTTCCTGAAGAAATTGCCGCAGAAATGGGTTTAGAAGTTTCAAAAATACATCATTTGATGCAGATATCTCAAAAAACTGTTTCTTTGGAATCTCCAGTCGGAGATAGTGAAGAAGACAGCACTCTCTCGGAGTTTATTAAAGATGATAAAACTCCGTCTCCATCAGTAGAAGCAGCCCGCACAATATTAAAAGAAAGGCTTGATAAAATCGCTCAACAATTAACTGGAAGAGAAAAGAAAATACTTTCAATGCGTTTTGGATTAGAAGATGGAATCCCTCATACATTAGAAGAAGTAGGACAAGAATTTAATGTTACTAGAGAAAGAATTAGACAGATTCAAGCTAAAGCATTGGAGAAAATGAGAAAATATGGAGGAATGGAGGAACTAAAAGATTATTATTAATTTAAATATCCGCTTTAATCAGCGGATATTTTTTTTAGAACAGTTCGTTAAAATACAATTATATGGAGGTGGATAATGATTAAATTAAAGCATGTGCTTGAGTCACAGCAATTTGATCGAGAGTTGATGGAAAATATTTTTGAATGGGCAAAAGGAACGGCAGGTGATTTGGTAAAAAGAGGCGCGGCTGAAAAAGTTCCTCCTCTTTCCGGAAGAGCGATGATAAGTTTTTTCTATGAGCCTAGTACTAGGACGCAAGCTTCGTTTGAAATAGCGATGAATAAATTGGGCGGTAATGTGGTATTTTCTACGAATATGGCCGGACAATATTCATCAGTTGCAAAAGGGGAAAGTATAGAAGACACAATTAGAACTTTGTGCGAATATGTTCCTGGTGTGATAGTGTTGCGTTCTCCAGAAGAAGGATATGCAAAAAGAGCTGCAGATATTTGTGATAGATATTATCCCGATGTGCATATTATAAATGCTGGAGATGGACAAGGTCAGCATCCCACGCAATCGCTTTTAGATGTCTATACGATTAAAAAATTTTTAGGAAAGACAAGTGACATTGATGTGGCGATTGTTGGAGATTTGCAGAAGAGCAGGGTAGCGAGATCACTGGCATACCTTCTATCTAAATTTCCTGGGAATAGATTTTATTTTGTGTCTCCTGGCGATTTGAAAATGAAAGATGATGTTAAAGAATATCTGATGAAGCATAAAGTGAAATTTTATGAATCAGAAGATATCAGAGAAGTTGCTTCGATTTGCAATGTTTTCTATATGACGCGCGCAAGAAAAGAATATGGTTCGAAAATAGACATGTCGGATAAAAAATTGATAATTGATAAATCGATATTGGAGTTGATGAAAAATCCGGGAGAAGCGATTATTTTGCATCCCTTACCCAGAAACGAAGAGATAAATCCAGAAATCGATGAAGATCCAAGATCTGTTTATTTCAGCCAAATAAGATGTGGGTTGGAAATAAGAATAGCATTGCTTTACTTCCTGTTTTGCGTTTGGTAAAAGAATAAAAAACCGCTTGGCATAGCCTGGCGGTTTTTATGTACTTGCCAAATAATATCAAATTTGTTATATATAAAAATGTTCAGTAGAAATACTGAAAGTTCTTTATTCAACAATATATATTTCACTATTTTTAGTGAAAAATTCCTTAGATAGTCCGCCTTTTGGCGGACGAATCACAGGAAAAATTTATATATTCCTCGGTAGCTCAGTTGGTAGAGCGTCTCGCTGTTAACGAGAGGGTCCTAGGTTCGAGTCCTAGCCGAGGAGCCAAATTGTATGTTGCGAGTTTGTTGCCTCGGCGCTTCGCGCCTCGGCAGGCAGATTGTATAGTATTTGCCAAGATTTTTTGGGTTCAATCGCCACCTTTTGCGAAAGCAAAACGCGGTTCGAGCCAATCCTTTTGAGAAAATCCCGTCCCGCGACGGGATTTTCTTGCAAAGCGATAATTTTGGCTTGTTGAGCCGCTAAAATGAATTGTCTGGCCGGTTCGAGCCAATGATTGCCGTTTCGCTCAAAATCCTTTGATTTTTCGGAAAGCTCGGATTTTTCGTTGATGATTTTTTCTTTTTTAGCGGTATATTCCTCGCGTGAAATTGTGCCGTCTAAATGTGCGTCCAAAAGCAGGTCGAGCTTTCCTTCAAGCTCTTTTATTTTGTCTTTGAGATTTTGAGCGAAAACGGCTCCGCTTTGGGCAGCTTCCGTTTCTTCCTTGTTTAGTTCGCCAAGCATCCATTCCGCCCAAGCGGAAGACAAAGAAACTTTTTGAAGCTCGTTTGCGACTTCTTCCGCCAAAACTTCCTCGCGAATATATTTTTGCGAACATTTTTTATCTCGCTTTTTGGTGCAACGATAATAGTTATGTCCTTTTTGCGTTTCGGAAGTTATGGCGCAACCGCACTCTCCGCAAACGAGCATATTTCTAAATGGGTATTCTTTTTGGCTCGGCTTTTTCGGGCGCGAACGATCCGCCATTACTTTTTGGCACGCTTCAAAAAGTTTCTTTGGAATCATCGGCTCATGCTTTCCGTCATACATTTCGCCGTTGTATTTGAAAACTCCGTAATAAAATGAATTGGAAAGTATGCTTTGGATATTGGAGACAGAAAGCATATTTTTCTTTCGGCTCAACAAGCCAGCGGAAGTTATCAACTTCCGCAAATCTTTCAGAGAATAATTTCCAGTTGCGTAAAGTTCAAAAAGTTTGCGAACGAGGCGAAATCTCTCGGGGTCTTTATGTATTGTATGTTTTAGCAAGTCATTTAAATATCCAAGCGGGGCGTAGCCGGGTAATTCGCCTCGGCGTAATTTTTGACGCAACCCTCTTTTGGTATTCTCTGAAAGATTATCAACAAAGTATTTTGATTGCCCAAAAGCGATATTCAACATGAATTTGCCTTGCGGGGTCGGCTCAAACCAAAATGTCGGGGATTTTAGCGCCTTAATTTTTCCGGTATCAATCAAAAATATTATTCGCCCGCCGTCTATGCTGTTTCTCGCCAATCTATCGGGGTGCCACGCTAAAATCCCCTCGGCCTCGCCGCTTTCCATTCGTTTGAGCATATCATTGAAAATCGGTCTGCCCGGCTCTTTGGCAGTTTGCGATTCTCGAAAAGTCGCGGCGATCAAAAGATTTTCCCGCAAGGCAAATTCTTTCAATTCCGTTTCTTGCGCTTCCAACGACAAAACTTGTCTGTCGTCCTCGTCCGTTGATTTTCTGATGTATAAAAAATATTTCATATCGCTTTTGGGCTAAAAATTATCGCTTTGCTTTCCGTCCGCCAGCGGGCGGGCGGAATAAAAAGGATTGGCTTATAAACTTCGTTTATCCGTTGCTTCGCAACGGCGAACCGCGTTTTGCTTTCGCAAAAGGTGGCGATTGAACCCAAAAAATCTTGGCAAATACTATACAATCTGCCTGCCGAGGCGCGAAGCGCCGAGGCAACAAACTCGCAACATACAATT